>Ga0207953_10016_pt1 | contig 258411 bp, 235 predicted proteins | sample AntDryMetagUQ313_FD_188091 | JGI IMG/M metagenome (GOLD analysis project Ga0207953, IMG submission 188091) | Polar desert microbial communities from Antarctic Dry Valleys - UQ313 (SPAdes) | ecosystem: Environmental > Terrestrial > Soil > Desert | place: Antarctic Dry Valleys | collected 2008-12-31
GGGAAAGCCGGAGAACCGCGCCGGGTCGCCGTTGGCGCTGAGCACCAGCCCCGCCCCGCATTGCGGCCCGAGCCGTTCGACCACCCGCTCCAGCAGGGTCCGCCCCCCGAGCCGCAGCAGCGGCTTGTCGCCGCCGCCCATCCGCCGCGCCTGGCCGCCGGCCAGGATCAGGCCCAGGACCGGCGAAGCGACAGCCGGCGACGGCATGGGATCACTCGAAGACGATCTTCGGCGCCGTCCGCCCGGCCGGCGCGCCGGACAGGTTCGTCCAGAGCTGGGCGGCGATGTCGCGGTAGACCTTGGCGTGCGGCCCGTCCGGATCGGTCGCCACCACCGGCTGGCCGGAATCCGAGGTCTCGCGGATCGTCATGTTCAGCGGCACCTCGCCGAGGAACGGCACGCCGAGGCGCTGCGCCTCGATCCGCGCGCCGCCATGCCCGAAGATGTGCGAGGCGTGGCCGCAATTCGGGCAGACGAAGGTCGCCATGTTCTCGATCACGCCGAGGATCGGCACCGCGACCTTCTTGAACATGGTCACGCCGCGCCGCGCGTCGATCAGCGCGAGGTCCTGCGGGGTCGAGACGATCACGGCGCCGGACAGCGGCGTCGCCTGCGCCATGGTGAGCTGCGCGTCGCCCGTGCCGGGGGGCATGTCGACGAGCAGCACGTCGAGCTCGCCCCAGAGCACGTCGCGCAGCATCTGGGTGATCGCCGACTGGACCATCGGGCCGCGCCAGATCATCGCCGTCTCCGGCTCGATCAGGAAGCCGATCGACATGACCTTGAGCCCGTAGCCGATCATCGGCTCCATGGCCTTGTTGTCGACGACGTTGGGCTTGCCCGAGAGGCCGAACAGCTTCGGCACGGACGGGCCGTAGATGTCGGCGTCGAGGAGGCCGACCTTCAGTCCCTGTGCCTGGAGCGCCAGGGCGAGGTTGCAGGCGGTGGTCGACTTGCCGACGCCGCCCTTGCCGGAGGCGACCGCCACGATGTGGCGCACGCCCGCGATCTGCGGGCCCTGGTTCGGCGGCGCGCCGGGCCGCGGCGGCGCGACCGGCGGCGGCGTCACGGGGCGGGGGGCGGCGCTGCTCTGGGCCGGGTGGCTCTGGTTCCGCTCGGAGGTGAGGCTCGCGAACACGCCCGAGACGCCCGGCATCTGCAGGACGCGCCCCTCGGCCTGCCGCCGCACCGGCTCGAACCGCTCGGCCTCGCTGGGATCGACCAGGATCGAGAACATCACCCGGTTGTTCGGATCGACCACGACCTGGGAGAGCCGTCCCGAGCCGGGCAGGGTGGTGCCGGCGGCATCGACCGTGATGCCGGCGAGCGCCTTCAGCACGTCGTCGCGGGTGATCGCCAAGATGTCCTCCAGCGGGGCAAGCAGGTATGCCAGTGCATGTAACCGAGCGGGCCGAGAACACCAGACCCCGGACCCGCAATCGGCGCCGCCGGCGGCGGCCTGCGTCCCCGGGGCCGTCCCGCCACCCATCTCAGTGCGGGCGCGCGATGAGGTTGCACTCCTCCATCGGGCCGCGCACCACGGTCCCGTCGCCGCGCCGGTAGAAGCCTTGGCGCAGGCGGCGGCAGCCGAGCGGGCCGCGCAGGCGCTTGACGCGCTCGATGTGGACGCTGCCGTAGCGCCGGTTCGAGAAGTCGTGGCCGCCGATGCGCACGCCCGGGCCGAAACGCACCTCTGCGGCGGCCGGCAGCAGGCCGAGCCCGAACGCGACCAGCGCCGCCGCTACCCGGCCGATCCCTCGACCCTGATTCATCCGAACCTCCTCACCGCACGGGCAAGCTGAACCAACGGGAGACTGATCCGTTGTCGGGGCAGCCTTCGGCCGGGGCCCCCCTCCGGAGACCCCGCCGGGACCGAAACGACGCGTAGGAGACCACTTTCATGCATCAGGGCAACCACCGCGACCACGAGGGCGCGAAGAAGCTGTTCGAGCTCATCAAGGACGTGAAGATCGCCATGATGACCACCGTCGATTCCGACGGCACGCTCAACAGCCGCCCGATGTGGAACAACGACGCCGACGAGAACGGTGACCTGTGGTTCTTCACCAAGCTGCACTCGCCCAAGACGGCCGAGATCAGCAAGGACAACCAGATCAACCTCGCCTATTCCGATCCGTCGAGCCAGAACTACGTCTCGGTGGCCGGAAAGGCCGAGATTGTCCGCGACCAGTCGATCATCGACGCGAAGTGGAATGAGAGCCTGAAGACCTGGTTCCCGAACGGCAAGGACGATCCGGAGGTCGCGCTGATCCGCGTCCACCCGGAGAAGGGCGAGTACTGGGACAGCCCGAACAGCACGATGCTGCACCTCTACGGCTACGTGAAGGCCTCGCTCACCGGCGAGAGCCCGAAGACCGAGACCAAGAAGGTCGATCTCGCCTGAGAGTCCGGGTTCAGGGCACGGCCTTTCCGCGGGCGGTCTCCGGGAGGAGGCCGCCCGTCTTCTTGACGTCGGCGGTTCCGGCATGCGCTCTGCGCGATCGAAGCGCGGCAGAGTGCCTTACGAATGCTGGATCTGGCGAAGCGAGTCTACGACCACAGCTTCCGCATCGACCCGATCGTGCGGTCGCTGCTCGACACGGATTTCTACAAGCTCCTGATGGCGCAGACGATCCTGCGCCGACACCCCGACATCCGGACCACCTTCGGCATCACGAACCGCACGCGGCGCATCCGCATCGCCGACGAGGTCGATGCCGGTCTGCTGCGCGAGCAGCTCGACCACGCCCGGACCCTGCGCCTCAGCAAGGGCGAGATCACGTGGCTGCGCGGCAACGTCTTCCGCGGCCAGGGGCGAATCCTGGGACCCGAATTCGTGAGCTGGTTCGAGGCCTTCCAACTCCCCGAATACGAGCTCGCCGTCCATGACGGCCAGTACGAGCTGACCTTCCACGGTCCCTGGGTCGAGACCACGATGTGGGAGGTCCCGGCGCTCGCGATCCTCAACGAGTTGCGGGCGCGGACCGTGCTGCGTGGCCTCGGCAAGCTCGACCTGCAGGTGCTCTACGCCCGCGCCATGACCCGGGTCTGGGAGAAGATCGAGCGCCTGCAGAGGCTGCCGGACCTGTCGGTGGCGGATTTCGGCACGCGCCGGCGCCACGGCTTCCTGTGGCAGGACTGGTGCGTGCAGGCGATGGCGGAGGGCCTCGGCGGCGCGTTCCTCGGCACCTCCAACTGCCTGATCGCGGCCCGGCAGGAGGTCGAGCCGGTCGGCACGAACGCTCACGAACTGCCGATGGTCTACGCGGCGCTCGCCGAGGACGACGCGGCGCTCGCCGCCGCGCCCTACGCGGTGCTGTCGGACTGGCAGGAGGATTACGGCGGCAACCTGCTGGTGATCCTGCCCGACACCTACGGCACCACCGGATTCCTGGCGAACGCCCCGGACTGGGTGAGCGACTGGACCGGCATCCGCATCGACTCGAAGGACCCGATCGAGGGCGGCGAGGAGGCGATCCGCTTCTGGCAGGCTCGCGGGCACGACCCGCGGGACAAGCTCGCGATCTTCTCCGACGGGCTCGACATCGACGAGATCGAGCGCATCCACGCCCGGTTCCACGGGCGCATGCGCATCGGCTACGGGTGGGGCACGCTGCTCACCAACGATTTCCGCGGGCTCCTGCCGGAGGGGAAGCTCGACCCGGTCTCGATCGTCTGCAAGGTCACCGAGGCCGACGGCCGGCCGACCGTGAAGCTCTCCGACAATCCCACCAAGGCGCAGGGGCCGGCCGACGAGGTCGCCCGCTACCGGCGGGTCTTCGCCGTGGGCGAGCAGGAGGCTCTGCCGGTACTGGTGTGACGGGCGCACACCACCGGCGGAGGACCCCGGCACCGCCGGCCTCGCGAGCGGAGCGACGTGATGACGGTGAGGGACCCGTCCACCGAAGCGCTCGAGCGGAACGCGTATCAGACCCGGCCGTGTGAAACACGGAGGCTGCCGACCCGGGGATGAATTCATTATCTTGCCCGGCAATCGGAGCCGCCCCGGGCGGCCCCGTCCGGGAGAACGCCATGTCGATGAATCGCCGCTCGCTCATCGGGGCCGCGGGCCTCGCTCTCACGGCTCCGGCCCTGCAGGGCGCGCAGGCGGCCGAGACCGCCAAGCCGGCCGCCAAGCCGGCCGCGAAAGCACCGCCGCCGCCCGTGACGAAGATCCTCGCGCAGTGGATCCTCGGATCCACCTACGACACCCTGCCGGAGCCCGTCCGCCGCGAGGGCGTGCGCAGCTTCCTCAACTGGGTGGGGGTGGCGATCGGCGGCTCGCACCACGAGACCGTGGACGTGGCGGTCTCGGCGCTGCAGCCCTTCTCGGGGCCGCCGCAGGCCGGGCTGTTCGGCCGGACCGAGCGGTTCGACATCATGAACGCCGCCTTCCTCAACGGCGTGTCGAGCCACATCTTCGACTTCGACGACACCCACCTGAAGACGATCATCCACCCGGCCGGCCCGGTCGCCTCGGCGATCCTGGCCTACGCGGCGATGAAGCCGGTCTCCGGCAAGGATTTCCTCGACGCGCTGGTGGTCGGGATCGAGGCCGAGTGCCGGATCGGCAACGCGGTCTACCCGAACCACTACGACGCCGGCTGGCACATCACCGGCACCTGCGGACCCTTCGGCGCCGCCGCGGCGGCCGGCAAGCTGATGGGGCTCACCGAGCAGCAGATGGTCTACGCCCTGGGGCTCGCCGCCTCGCAGCCGGTGGGCCTGCGCGAGTCGTTCGGCTCGATGAACAAGAGCTTCAACCCGGGCCGGGCCGCGTCCAACGGCCTGTTCGCCGCGATCCTGGCGGCGAAGGGCTTCACCTCGTCGGACGGGATGATCGAGGCCAAGCGCGGCTGGGCCAACACGATCTCCACCAAGCAGGACTGGTCCGAGATCACCGACGGCCTCGGCACGCGCTACGAGGCCCAGCTCAACACCTACAAGCCCTTCGCCTGCGGGATCGTCATGCACCCGACGATCGACGCCGCGATCCAGATCCGCGACGCGGACCACGTCAAGCCGGAGGACGTCCAGCGCGTCGACCTGAAGGTCCACCCGCTGGTCCTGGAGCTGACCGGCAAGACCGCGCCGAAGACCGGCCTGGAGGGCAAGTTCAGCATCTACCACGCGGCCGCGGTGGCCTTCGTGGAGGGCGCGGGCGGCGAGAAGCAGTTCAGCGACCGGGCCGTGAACGATCCGCGGGTGGTGGCCCTGCGCCAGAAGGTGGTCCCGGTGATCACCCCCGGCGTCGACCCCGCGCAAGTGGACATGACCGTGACGCTGACCGACGGGCGGACGTTCCACCGGCATATCGAGCACGCCATCGGCAGCGTCGAGAAGCCGATGTCGGACGCGCAGCTGGAGGCGAAGTTCACCGACCTCGCCGCCGGGATCCTGCCGGACGCGCAGGCCCGGAAGGTGATGCAGCTGTGCTGGTCGCTGCCCGACCTGAAGGATGCGGGCGACGTGGCGCGGGCCGGCGTCGCGGGGACCTAACCTGCGCGCGAAGCCCGCGGGATCGTTTTCGCGTCCTGTGCCGTTCCCCGTCCGCGAGGCCTCCGCCGCTCCCGGCGGCCGCCCGCGCGTGGCGTTCGGGACGTGGATCACGGTATGGGCACGAGAACCCCGGTCGGGGTCGAACCGGCAGCGCGGCCCGGAACTTCCCTGATCCCGCCGCGGCCGACCCGCGTGGCCGCCGCCGAGACGCCGCGGGCCGCCATGGCGTCGCCGGTCGTGGTCGGCGCCACCATCATCGCCGCCCTGTATTTCGGCCGCGAGATCTTCATCCCGATCGCGATCGCGCTGCTGCTGTCGTTCGTGCTGACGCCGCTGGTGAACCGCCTGCGGCGGCTGCGGCTGCCGCGGCTGGCGGCGGTGGGCGTCAGCGTGCTCCTGACCGTCGGCATCGTGGCCGCCCTGGCCACCCTGATCGGCATCCAGGCCGCCGACCTCGCGGGCGACGTCCCCCGCTACCGCGACACCATCGAGCGCAAGATCGACGGGCTGCGGAACTCCCCCGTCGGCCACGTCACGCAGTACGTCGCCAATATCGGGCGGGCGCTCCACGGCGCGAAGGAAGCCGGCAGCCCGGAGACGCAGTCGGCCGCCCAGCAATCCGCCACACCGCCCTCGACACCGCCCTCGACACCGTCACCGGGCCCCGAGCCGACCCAGGCCGCGCCGAAGCCCGTCCTCGTCGAGGTCGCCACGACCCCGCCGGGCTCCCTGGAGATGCTCTCGACCGTGCTCACGCCGGTGATGCATCCCCTGGCCACGGTCGGCATCGTCTTCGTGGTGCTGCTGTTCGTGCTGATGCAGCGCGAGGACCTGCGCGACCGCATGATCCGGCTGGCCGGATCGAGCGACCTGCACCGGACCACCGTGGCCATCGACGACGCGGCCAAGCGCCTGAGCCGCTACTTCGTGGTGCAGCTGGCCCTCAACGCCGCCTTCGGCGTGGTCATCGGCATCGGCCTCTACATCATCGGCGTGCCGAATCCGGTGCTCTGGGCGATCTTCGCGGCCCTGATGCGCTTCGTGCCGTATCTCGGGGCGGTCCTGTCGGCGATCCTGCCGATGGCGCTCGCCGCCGCGGTCGATCCCGGCTGGAACATGATGATCGCGGTGGCGATCCTGTTCATCGTCCTGGAGCCGCTGACCGGTCAGGTGTTCGAGCCGATCTTCTACGGGCAGTCCACCGGCCTCTCGCCCTTCGCGGTCCTGGTCTCCGCCCTGTTCTGGACGTGGCTCTGGGGGCCGGTCGGGCTGCTGCTCTCGACGCCGCTGACCGTCTGCCTCGTGGTGCTCGGCCGCTACGTCGAGCACCTGGAGTTCCTGGACGTGCTGTTCGGCGACCGGCCGGCGCTGACGCCCGTCCAGAACTTCTACCAGCGCATCCTGGCGGGCGATTCCGAGGAGGTGCTGGGCCATGCCGAGTTGATCCTGCAGCAGTGCTCGCTCTCCTCCTACTACGACGAGGTCGTGCTCAAGGCGCTGGAACTCGCCGCCCGCGACGCGGCCCGCGGGGTGCTGACGGCGCAGCAGAAGGGCGCGATGCGGGCCGCGCTCACCGAGCTGGTCGCCGACCTCTCCGACCGGAGCGACGCCGTCACGGGGGCGACGGGCGAGGGCGAGGAGAGCGCTTGCAGCCCGCTCCCGATGGGACCCGCCCCAGAGGCGCTGCCCGCCGCCTGGACGCGCGAGGGCGCGGTGCTGTGCGTGGCCGGGCGCGGCTTCCTGGACGAGGCCGCGGCCGCGATCCTCGCGCAGATCCTGGAGAAGCGCGGCCTCGGCGTCCGCACGGTCCCCTTCGCCGAGACGGCCTCCGTGCGGATCGGCCGGTTCGAGGCCGGGCCGGCGCGCATCGCCTGCGTGGTCTCCCTGGCGCTCGACGGCGAGCCGACCCACCTGCGCCGCCTGATCCGCCGGCTGAGGGGCCGGGTCCCCGGCGTGCCGGTCCTGCTCGGCCTGTGGCTCGCCCAGGACGGTGGGGCGAACCGCCTCGCCGGCGGGCCGGGGGGCGCCGCCGAGGCCGACGCGCAGGTGGGATCGCTGCGCGAGGCGGTCGAGGCTATCCTGGCGGCCGCGCAGGAGGACGCGGCGGCGGCTGACGCGCCGGAGGGCGGGTCGGACGGCGCCGCGGAGAGCGCCCCGGACGCCTGCGGCGAAACGGCGGGGCTGCCCGCGCCGGCCAGAGCGTGAGCCGAGGATGCGCGGGGGCGAGGGCTTGACGGGCAGGGGCGCGCGCCGGTTTCGTCGGAACGGGCCGGTTGGCCGCGCGGCCTTCGGGCGGAACAGGGGACGGAACGGATGAGCGTCGTCGAACTCGGCCGGTTCATGGACGACCTCGCGGACGCGTCCGGGAAGGCGATCCTGCCGTTCTTCCGCGCCCAGTTCGGCCTGGACGACAAGGCCCGCGGCGGGGCGCCGTTCGATCCGGTCACCGAGGCCGACCGGGCCGCCGAGGTCGTCCTCCGGGCGATGATCGGCCAGACCTTCCCGGGCCACGGCATCCTCGGCGAGGAGTTCGGCGCGGAGCGCACCGACGCCGAGTGCGTCTGGGTCCTCGACCCGATCGACGGCACCCGCGCCTTCATCGGCGGCCTGCCGACCTGGGGCACCCTGATCGGGCTGACCCGCAACGGCGTGCCGGTGCGGGGGATGATGCACCAGCCCTACCTCGCGGAGCGGTTCACCGGGGACGGGCGCAGCGCCAAGCTCCGCGCGCCGGCGGGCGAGCGGACCCTGCGCACCCGCCGCTGCGGAGACCTCGCCCAGGCCATCCTGGCCACGACGGATCCCCGCCTGTTCGCGGCCGGAGACGAGGCCGAGCGCTTCCGGGCACTGGAAGGCCAGGTGCGGATGTCCCGCTACGGCGCCGATTGCTACGCCTACTGCATGCTGGCGGCCGGCCAGATCGACCTCGTGGTCGAGGCCGGTCTGAAGCCCTACGACATCGTCGCGCTGATCCCGATCGTCGAGGGGGCCGGGGGACGGGTCACGGCCTGGGACGGCGGCTCCGCCGCCGGCGGCGGCCGCGTGATCGCGGCCGGCGACCCGCGGCTGCACGAGGCCGCGCTCAAGGTTCTGAACCCGTGACGCGCGGCCGTCTCCAGTCCGTCCGCCGCGAAGGTTCGTCCGCGTGCTGCTGAACGCGCTGATCCTGGTCACGGCCCTGGTGCCGCACGCCGAGGCCGGCGCGGACGCCCTCGCGCGCGCCCTGCCGCTTCCGGCGGCGGCCACCGCCCCGGCGGACGGACGGCCCCCGCGCTTCGATCCCGCGACCCGCTCCGTGTCCAACTGGCACGCCCAGACCGGCGCGCAGCTGACGCCGCGGGCGCTGGCGGTCACGGCCTCGCTGGCCGACGACCCGCCCTACGTCGCCCGCTGCGTGCGGCTCAACAACGGCTGGTGCATCAAGTCCGCCCGCTGGCCCGGTGAGATCGGCGCCGACGGGGAGGGCCACACCGCCTTCGCCACCCTCGACGACGGCGCCGACGCCGCCGCGAGCCTGCTGCGGCGCTACTACCGGGATTACGGCCGCCGCACGGCGCTGGCCATCGTGCGCCGCTGGGCGCCGGCCGAGTGCCGCGTCGGCGCCGCGCCCGCGCGGCCGGGCCGGGCGGTGGCGACGCCCGCCGTCTCGGCGGCCCTCGCGCCCCGGGGGCTCGGGCGGACCCTGCGCGCCCGCTACCTCGCCGCGCACCGCCCCGGCGGCGCGCCGCGCGGCCGGGCAGCCCTGCGGGTGCAGCCCTGGTCGCCGCTCGCCCGGATGGCCGGCCGCCCGAGCAGGCGCCCGGCCGCCATACCGCGGGTGGCGATGCTGCAGCCGGTTCCCGACATCGCCGCCGGGATCTCCGCCTCCAGCGGCCGCCCGGCCGGGAGCGTCGCCGACCCGTCCGCACTCCTCGACCGGAAGCCGGGCCGCGTCCCGAGCGCCGAGCGGATGGTGGCCGAATCCGCGCTTCTGCCCGCGATCGCGGCCGGCCTGCCGGTGCTCGACCTGCGCCTGCCGGCCCCGCTCTGCACCGGCGACGAGGTCCGGATCCAGGCCTACGCCAACCGGATCAGCGCCAGCGTCGGCCTGAAGCCCGGCGACGACCTCGACCTGTTCGGGCCGGACGGCGCGCCGCGCGCCAACTTGGCGCCCGTGATGCTGGCGATGTCGGCGGTGGAACTCGGCACGCTGCGGGCCGGCCCGGACCTCGTGGCCGGGGCGATCGCCCGGCTGAGGCCGCTCACGCCGTCCGCCAGCACCGCGCCGCCCTAGGGGAGCCTTCCCGGGCGGCAAGCCTTGCGGTTCGGCCCCGGCCGCGCCACCTCTGCCCGGCCCGTTCCCCTCACCCCGAGCCCGCCCGTGCCCCTGATCGACCTTGCCGCGCGTGCCGGCTCGGCCGTCAAAGCCTTCGCCGAAGCCTCGCACGACCTGCTGGTCCAGCCGACGCTGCGACTGGGCGTGACCGGGCTCGCGCGGTCGGGCAAGACCGTGTTCACCACGGCGCTGATCCACCACCTCGTGGAGACGCACGCACTGCCGGCCTTCGCGCCCGCGCAGGAGGGCCGCCTGCGCCGGGCCAAGCTGGTGCCCCAGCCCGACGACGACGTGCCGCGCTTCCCGTTCGAGGAGCATTTCGCGACCCTCACCGAGGCGCGGCGGTGGCCGCGCTCCACCGACCGGATCAGCCAGTTCCGCCTGGAGATCGCCTACGAGCGCGCCGCCGGCTGGCGCTCCGGCCCCGCGACCCTGATGCTCGACGTGGTCGACTACCCGGGCGAGTGGCTCCTCGACCTCGCGCTGATCGAGACCAGCTACACCGCGTGGTCCCGGGCCACGATCGGCGGCACGCGCCGACCCGGCCGCGCCGCCGTGGCGGCGCCCTGGCTCGAGGCGCTCAAGGGCTTCGACCCGAACGGCCCCCTCGACGAGGTCGCGGCCGAGCGGGCGAGCGACGCCTTCAAGACCTACCTCGCGGGCCTGCGCGCCGGCCCGGAAGCCGTGGCGACGACGCCCCCGGGCCGGTTCCTGATGCCGGGCGACCTCGCGGGCTCGCCGGCGCTCACCTTCGCGCCCCTCGACCGGCTCACCGAGACGATCGCCCCCGACAGCCTCGCCGGGCTGATGGAGCGGCGCTTCGAGGCCTACAAGGCCAAGGTCGTGACGCCGTTCTTCCGCGACCATTTCCAGCGAGTCGACCGGCAGATCGTGCTGGTGGACGTCCTGTCGGCGGTCGATGCCGGCCCGACCGCCCTGGCGGAGCTGGAGGAGGCGCTGGACGCGGTGCTGCTCAGCCTCAACATCGGCCGCAACACGGTGCTGTCGCGGCTGTTCGCCCCCCGGGCCGACCGGGTCCTGTTCGCCGCCACCAAGGCCGACCACCTCCACCAGACGAGCCACGACCGGCTCGACGCGCTGCTGCGGCTGCTCGTGTCGCGGGCCATGCGGCGGACCGAGGCCGCGGGCGCCCGGGTCGGCACCGTGGCGCTGGCCTCCGTGCGCGCCACCCGCGAGACCACCGTCCTCGACGGGTCGGAGACGCTGCGGGCGGTGGCCGGCACCCCGGAGGCCGGCGAGGTGGTGGGCGACGAGGTCTTCGACGGCGACAGCGAGGCCGCGATTTTCCCGGGCGAGCTGCCCGCCCGTGCCGAGGCGGTGCTGGAGGGTGCGGTCGAGCCGGGCTCGCTGCGCTTCCCGCGCTTCCGGCCGCCGCTGGTGCGGCCCGACGGGTTCGGCCGCCCCGGGCACCTGCCGCAGATCCGGCTCGACCGGGCGATGCAGTTCCTGATCGGCGACCGGCTGGCGTGACGATGTGTGCGATGCGGAGCCCGCGACCATGACCTCCGGCCAGAAACCCCGCGCCTTCCGGATCAATCCCGAGCCGGCCGCCGCGCCGAGCGTGACCACGACGCCGCTCGGCCCCCGGCCGCCGCAGGCCCGGATCGTGGAGGAGCCTTTCGAGATCGTCGACGCCGCGGACGGCGTCGCCGTGCCGGTGGCGCCGCGGCGGCGCTCGCCCTGGGGCGCCCTGTTCCTCTCGGCGGTCGGCGGCCTCGTCTCCCTGGGCGTCGGCCTGTCGGTCGAGCGGATGATCAGCGACCTGTTCCAGGCCGCCCCCTGGCTCGGCTGGGTGGCCCTGGCGCTGCTCAGCCTCGCGGCGCTCGCGCTGCTGGCGATCGTGGTGCGGGAACTCGCCGGCCTGCGGCGGGAGCGCAAGATCGAGCGGCTGCGCCAGTCGGCGCTGGACGCCCTCGCGACCCGCGACCACACCGGCGCGCAGGCGGTGGTCCAGGCGCTCTCGACCTTCTACGCGGACCGCGACGCCCTGGCGGCGGGCCGCGCCCGGATCGACGCGGCCGCCGACGCGATCCTCGACGTCGACGACCGGATCGGCCTCGCCGAGCACGAGCTGCTGGCCGGGCTCGACAGGCAGGCGCGCAACGCCATCGCGACAACGGCCAAGCAGGTCTCGGCGGTGACGGCGCTCAGCCCGCGGGCGATCGTGGACGTGGCCTTCGTGGTGTTCGCGGCGGTGCGGCTGCTGCGCCGGATCGCCGCGATCTACGGCGGCCGGCCGGGCTTCCTGGGCTTCCTGCGGCTGGGGCGCGCGGCGCTCGCGCACCTCACGGTCACCGGCGGGATGGCGGTGGGCGAGAGCGTGATGCAGCAGGTGCTGGGTCTCGGGATCGCCGCCCGGGTCTCCGCCAAGCTGGGGGAGGGCGTGCTCAACGGGCTGATGACCGCCCGGTTCGGGCTCGCGGCGCTGAACGTCTGCCGGCCGCTGCCGTTCGTGCGGGAGGCCCCGCCGCGGCTCGCCGACGTCGCCGGCGAGCTGCTGCGCTCGGCCGAGGCCGAGCCGAAATAGTGGCGGGCTACTTGGCGCCCGCGGCGGCGCGGCGGTTGGCGATGCGCGAGAACATGTTGCCGGTGTAGTCGGCGGTCTTCGGCTTCTCGGGCTCGCCGAGCTTGGCCTCGAAGGCCTCGATCCGCTTGAGCAGCGTCACGTCGTTGAACAGCGAGCTGTTGAAGTTGCTCTGGGCCCGGGGGCCGAGGGCGGTCTGCACCGCTTCGAGTCGTTCCAGAAGCTCTTTGCGCGTCACGGTGCTCTCCAGGGGCGGCTTCGGGACGAAGGACCGCCCGTGCCGCCACTGAAGAGGGCGGTGGTAAACAGCGCGTTAATGCGGCCCCACCGGTTCACCCCGGCCGCGGGGACACCGACCGTCCTCACGCGCGCGGCGGCGCTCGCAGGCTCACAGCCCCTTCAGGAACCCGGCGAGCCGCATCAGCCCCTCGGGCCAGGGCCCGTGCCCGCTCGCCACGTTGAGGTGGCCGGACTCGCCCGCGTCGACCGTGAGCGCGCCCCAGGCATGGGCGAAGTCGTCCGCCCGCTCGTAGCGGCAGTACGGGTCGGTGCGGCTGGCGACCAGCAGGGACGGGAAGGGCAGGGGCTCGCGCGGCACCGGCGCGAAGGTCCGGACCGAGTCGGGCAGGTCCGGCGCCTCCTCGACATCCGGGAGCGCCACCAGGAGGGCGCCGCGCACCACCCCCGCGGGGAAAAGCGGGACCGCCTCGACGCAGGCCACCACGCCGAGGCTGTGGGCGATCAGGATGACCGGGCGGGTCGCCGCCGCGACCGCCTCGGCGATGCGCCCGCACCACGCCTCCGGGGTCGGGGCGTGCCACTGGTCCTGCTCGACCACGCGCGCGGTGGCGAGGCGGCCCGCCCAGCGGGCCTGCCAATGGTCCTCCTCGGAGCCCCCGAGCCCCGGGACGATGAGGATGTCGCAATCGGCGGTCTTCATACCGGGATGCCTAGTGCGGACCGGCGGACGCGTCGAGACCGTCCCGTCACTCGGCCGCGATCGGCGCGGCCGCCTCGAGCGCCAGGATGTGACGGGCGATCTGCACGGAGGCACAGTTCTTCGCCTTGGCCTCGATCTCGAAATCCGCCCAGGCGAGGTGCCGGGCGACGAGGTCGTTCACCGCCCGGTTCCACATCATGTCGGAATGGGCCGCAAGATCCCGGACCGCGTGGCCGGCCGCGCGCAGGGCCGGGAAGTCGGGCAGGGAGTCCGGATCGCAGGCGGCGGAGACCGCCTCGCGCGACACGCTGATGTGGGCCACGGGCCGGACGCCGCGCCAGGACTCCGTCACCCGGGCGATCCGGGGATCGTCCGGCTCGAGATATTCGCCGCCGCTCTCGACCCAGTGGTGGTGCAGGTCGAGCACGACCGGCACGGTGTCGGCGAGCCGCAGCACCGCGTCGAGGCCGAAGACGTTCTCGTCGTTCTCCACCGTCACGAGGTCGCGCGCCACCCGGCTCGCCCGGGGCAGGGTCTCGCGGAAGCCCTCGACCCCGGGATCGCCCGCGCCGACATGGATGTTGATGTGGGCGCCGTGCGGGTGCCAGCCGCCGCCGTAGCCCATCCGGTCGAAGATCTCGGCGTGGTAGTCGAGCTCGGACAGGCCGTTGGCGATCGCCGCCGGGTTGCGGCTCGCCAGCAGGCAGAACGGTCCCGGGTGGAAGCTCAGGCGCACCCCGAGCCGGCGGGCCAGCGCCCCGGCCTCGGCGAGGCCGCGCTCGACGAGCGCCGCCATCTCGGGCTCGGCGTAGAGCGCCTGCGCGATCGGGTGGGTGTAGCCCGGCAGGACGTTGCTCGCCATGCGCAGGAGGCGCTCCAGCGGCGGCCGGGCCCCGACCCAGGCGATCTGGCGGGCGAGGGCGTCGAGGTTGTGGGCGACGAGGCCGGCGAGCTTCGCCCGCCGGGCGGCGGGCTCCAGCTTGGTGAGATAGGCCATCGTCACGCTGGTGAGGTTCATGTGCAGCGTGGCCTCGCGCTCCGCCTTGAGGGTGGCGTGTGTGCCGGGAGGCTCGTCCAGGACGAACTTGCAGCAGAATCCGAGACGGGGCTGATCGCGCATGACGAGCACAACGCGCGAAGGGCTGCGGCGTCCCCGTGCGACGCGCGGAACGGCCGCGGCACGACGACGTTGGGAGTCCCGAGCGCGGCAGTTCCGCGCACTGGCTCCGACCCATGCCCCCGTCACCGTCGCGTTCGACCGCCTCCTCCGAGACCGGCTCGATCCTCTGGATCCTGATGCTCGGCTCGGCGCTGGTCGCCCTCGCGGCGGCGCCGGCGCGGCGCGGCGTGCCCGCGGTTCTTCCCGCCGACGAGCCGCCGGCCGACCGCGACCCGCCCTGCAACGACGCGGGCCTGCGGAAGGGCGTGGCCGCGGGCGCGCGCTCGATCTCCGGGCGCGCCGCGCAGCTCACCGCCGCGACCCAGCCCGAGCGCGGTCGCGCCGCCGACAGCCCCGCCGAGATGACGCGGTCCGGCTGGAAGGACATCGCCGTCCGGGTCTACCTGGAATTCAACAAGGACCGGGTCCTGGCGGTCGCCGCCGGCGTGACCTTCTACACGCTGCTGTCGCTGTTCCCCGCCATCGCCGCGCTGGTCTCCTGCTACGGCCTGTTCGCCGACGTGACCGTCATCAACGATCACCTCGCCCAGCTGCACGCGGTCCTGCCGTCCGGCGCGGTCGAACTCATCGGCGACCAGGTCAAGCGCATCGCCGCCAAGGGCAGCGGCTCCCTCAGCATCACGTTCTTCTCCAGCCTGCTCCTGTCGATCTGGAGCGCCAACGCGGCCATGAAGGCGATGTTCGACGCGCTGAACGTCGTCTACGAGGAGGAGGAGAAGCGGAACTTCTTCTGGCTCAACCTCCGGTCGCTCACCTTCACGGTCGGCGCCCTGCTGTTCATCATCGTCGCGCTCAACGTGATCGTGGTCGTGCCGGTGGTGCTGAACTTCCTGGGGCTCGGCTCGACCGCGTGGCTGCTCGCGGCCCTGCGCTGGCCGGCGATCCTGATCGTCCTCCTCGGCGGCCTGTCGGTGCTCTACCGGTTCGGGCCGAGCCGGGAACATGCCCGCTGGCGCTGGGTCGGGGTCGGCAGCGTCGTCGCGGGCCTGCTCTGGCTCGCCGCCTCGCTCCTGTTTTCCTGGTACGTCGCCAATTTCGGCACCTACAATGAGACCTACGGCTCGCTGGGGGCCGTGATCGGCTTCATGACGTGGATCTGGATCTCGTCGACGATCGTGCTGCTCGGGGGCGAGATCAACGCCGAGCTGGAGCACCAGACCGCCCGCGACACCACAACGGGCGCGCCGCTGCCGATGGGCGCGCGCCGGGCGCGGATGGCCGACACCGTCGGCGCCGCCGCCTGAACGCGGCGTCTCCGGTCCCCGGGACGCCTGCGGCATCCTCCGGGACTGCCGGAGACGGCCCGCGTTCCCTATATTGCGTGGCGAAAGAAAAGGGAGATCGCCATGGCCGACACGCCGACCACCAGCCCGGAGACCCGCAGCGACGCCGAGTGGCGCTCGGCGCTGACGCCGGAGCAGTACCGGGTCCTGCGCGAGCACGGCACCGAGCGGGCCGGAACGAGCTGCCTGCTCGCCGAGAAGCGGGCCGGGACCTTCACCTGCGCCGGCTGCGGGCAGCCGCTGTTCGAGCAGGGCACCAAGTTCGAGTCCGGGACCGGCTGGCCGAGCTTCTTCGAGCCGATCGACGGCGCCGTCGGGACGACGGTGGACCGCAGCCACTGGATGGTCCGCACCGAGGTGCACTGCGCCCGCTGCCAGGGCCACCTCGGCCACGTCTTCGACGACGGCCCGGCGCCGACCGGCCTGCGCTACTGCATGAACGGCGCGGCGATGAATTTCGAGCCGGCTGAATGAGTCGCGCGTCCCGCTAACCTGGGTTCGGAAACCGGGCGCGAAAGCCGGGATATCGGGGACAGGCAGCGCCGTGGCCGGATCCTCGACCCGATCCGGTCTTGATTTCGTCGCGTTTTTGCTTAGCGCTCTATAGTCTCAGGTTGTCGCTGTCCGGTGATTGGCGACGGAAGCGGTCAGGCTCTGACGAATACGGCGTGGCAGTCAGCTTATACGCCGTGCGGGTCGGCTCCACGTGCCCCCTTCCGTGCGGCCCGGCGGCGCTGAGGGCTGTCCGCCGGATCGGCGCACCGCCGACCAAGCGGGAGGGGTTTTGAGTTCATGAGCACCGTTCGCCGATTTCTGGTCGCACCGTCCCTGGTCCGCCTGATCCGCAAGGAGCGGGGCGGCGCCCGGATCACCGAGGGTCACTTCGCGCCCCAGGGCGGCCGCGCCTCGTACGTGCGCGTCGACGGCCAGGTCTGCCAGCTGGTCCTGGTGAACAAGGGGCCGGACGGCATCCCGGTCGAGGAGCGCACCGACGTCCCGCGTGCCCACGGCGACGCCCTGCTGGACGTCTGCCCCGGCAAGGCCGCCTACGACCGCACCACCCTGAATGCCGGCGGGCGCGAGATCGCCATCGACCGCTACGTCACCCCCGGCAGCCTGGACCTGATCAGCGTCGCCTTCGACAATGACGGCGAGGCCGCCGGCTTCCATGCCCCGAGCTGGTTCGGCCGCGAGGTCAGCAACGAGCCGGCCTTCGAGCGGGCGGCGCTGGCCATCCAGGGCGTGCCGGCCGCCGAGGAGGTGGCGCTGAGCAACGCCGCGCTGGACGCGGTGCTGGACCTGATCGAGCCCCGGTTCGGCTTCGGCCGCTACGGCAGCAGCAGCCGGACCACCGAGTCCGACGAGGGCGCGATGGGCGCCATGCGCCGGGCCGCGGCCCCGGCGGCTCCGGCCGCCGCAGCGCCGGTCGTCGCGGCCCCGCCGCCGGCTCCGGAGCCCGCCGCCTCCGCCCCGCGCCCGCCCGAGCCGGCCCCGGAGCATCACCCCGAGCCCGAGCCGCAGCCGGAGCCCGCGCCGGAAGCGGCCGCGCACGCCGCGCCGGCCGCCGAGACGCCCGCCCCGCAGGGCGGCACCGGCGACGCCCTGCACGGGGATGCCCGCATCGACGACGTCATCGAGAGCCTGTCGCAGGCGCTCGGCGCGGCGATCCACCAGCAGCCCGATCCCGCCGCCGAGAACAAGGACGGGAAGAGCGATGATCCCGCCTCGATGTTCGAGCGCTGGACCGTCCGCCCCCGCCGGACCCAGCAGCAGACCTGACGCGCGGCGCGCCCCGCGGCGCAACGACGCGAGACACGGCCGGGCCGCAGCGCAGACCGCGCTGCGGCCCGTCTGCTTTCGCGGGTCCGCGGCTCTGCCGGACACGCAAAGTCTTCGCCCGGGACTGACAGGTTTTTGTCACGGATGGTTCCGGGCCGATAAGCGTGCAGCCGTTGAGGCGCCGGGTGATAATCGCTAGCGTGCCGGCAAATCGGGAGGGTGCGCGGTCGTCGCACGGGATGGACATGGCACAGGCAATCCAGGCGACGGCTCCCGCCGCAGCGCCCCGCGAGCCCTGGTACAAGGTGCTCTACATCCAGGTGCTGATCGCCATCGCGCTCGGCGTGCTGCTCGGCTGGTACGACCCGGCCACCGGCAAGTCGATGAAGTGGCTCGGCGACGCCTTCATCGGCCTGATCAAGATGATGATCGCGCCGATCATCTTCTGCACGATCGTCCACGGCATCGCGTCGATCGGCGACCTGAAGAAGGTCGGCCGCGTCGGCCTGAAGGCGCTGGTCTACTTCGAGGTCGTGTCCACCATCGCGCTGCTGATCGGCGTCATCGTCGGTGAGGTGATCCGGCCCGGCGCCGGCTTCAACGCCGACCCGTCGAAGCTCGATGCCAGCAAGGTCGCGACCTACGCCAGCAAGGCGGCGGCCGATTCCACGGTCGCCCACATCCTGGCGATCATCCCGAAGAGCTTCCTCGACCCCTTCGCCACCGGCGACCTGCTGCAGGTGCTGCTGATCTCGATCCTCACCGGCGTCGTGGTGACGAATCTCGGCGATCGGGCGGCCTCGGTGAACCACGCGATCGACACGGCCGGCCAGATCTTCTTCCGGATCATCGGCATCGTCGTGAAGCTCGCCCCCGTCGGCGCCTTCGGCGCCATGGCGTTCACGATCGGCGAGTACGGGATCCAGAAGGTCTACGACCTCGCGTGGCTCGTCGGCACCTTCTACATCACGGCGCTGCTGTTCGTGCTCGTGGTGCTCGGGGCGATCGCCCGGGTGGCGGGCTTCTCGATCCTGCGCTTCCTCGCCTACATCAAGGACGAGTTGCTGATCGTGGTCGGCACGTCGTCCTCCGAGACGGTGCTGCCGCAGCTCATGACCAAGATGCGCCGCCTCGGCGCCTCGGACTCGGTCGTGGGCCTCGTGGTGCCGACCGGCTACTCGTTCAACCTCGACGGCACCAACATCTACATGACGCTGGCGACGCTGTTCCTCGCGCAGGCCGTGGGCGTGGACCTGTCGATCAGCCAGTACGCGACCATCATCCTGGTGGCGATGCTGACCTCGAAGGGCGCCTCGGGCGTCACCGGCGCGGGCTTCATCACCCTGGCGGCGACGCTCTCGGCGATCCCCAACAGCCCGGTCCCGGTCGCCGCCATGACCCTGGTCCTCGGCATCGACAAGTTCATGTCCGAGTGCCGCGCGCTCACCAACCTCGTGGGCAACGGCGTCGCCTGCGTGGTGGTCAGCCGCTGGGAGGGCGAGCTCGACGTCGCCAAGCTCAACGAGGTGATGGCCCACCCGGTCGCCATCGGCACCCACATCGCCGACGAGGCGCCGCAGCCGATGGGCACCGACAGCAAGGTCGCCGCCGCCGAGTGATGGGATCGCCCGCGGCGGAGAACGCGGGTCGCCCGCGCCTCGGCATCGATCTCGGCGGCACCAAGATCGCCGGGATCGTGCTCAGCCGGGACGGGACGACCCTGGCCGAGGCGCGGATGCCCGCCCCGCGCGGCGCCTACCGGGCCACCGTCGAGGCCGTGGCCGACCTCGTCCTGCGTCTCGAGGCCGAGGCCGGCGCGCCCTGCAGCGTCGGCATCGGCATGCCGGGGAGCCTGTCCCCGGCGACGGGCCTCGTGCGCAACGCCAACTCGCACTGGCTCAACGGACACCCGTTCGCGGCCGATCTCGGCGCGCGGCTGGAGCGCCCGCTGCGGATCGAGAACGACGCCAATTGCCTGGCGGTGTCGGAGGCGATCGACGGCGCCGGGGCCGGGGCCAGCGTGGTCTGGGCGGTGATCCTGGGGACCGGCGTCGGGTCCGGCATCGCCCTCGACGGTCGGGTGCTCACGGGCCGCAACGGCATCGCGGGTGAGTGGGGCCACGGCCCGCTGCCGACGCCCCGCGACGACGAGCGGCCGGGCGCCGCCTGCTACTGCGGTCGCCGGGGCTGCGTCGAGACCTGGCTGTCCGGTCCCGGCCTGGCGGCGGACCACGCGCGGCGGCACGGCGGCAGCCTCGCCGCCGAGGCGATCGTCACCGCGGCCCGGGCCGGAAGCCCGGCGGCACGGGAGACGCTCGCCGTCCATCTCGAGCGGCTCGGGCGCGCGGCCGCTCAGGTGGTGAACCTCCTCGACCCGGACGTGATCGTGATCGGCGGCGGCCTGTCGCGCATCCCGGAGCTGATCGCGGGCCTGCCGGCGGCGATCGCCCCCCACGTCTTCTCCGACGCCTTCGACACGCCCGTGCGGGCGAGCCTGCACGGCGACGCTTCGGGCGTGCGCGGGGCGGCGTGGCTGTGGGAGGCGGAGGCCGGCTGAGAGCGGCCCGAGGCTTGCCCGACGCTTGCCCGACGCTTGCCCGAGGCTTGCCCGAGCCCGATGGAACTGCCGAGCTCACGGAGACGTCGCTTGCGGGTCCGGAGGGGGCAGGGCAGGACGGCGGCACCGCATCGCCGAAGTCCCGATGATCGTCCGCACCCGGCCCAGCCTGCTGACCCTGCTGTTCACCCTGCGCGGCTCGATCCTGCCGCGGGTGGCGCCCAAGCTCGCCGGGATCATCGCGGTCTCGTGCGCGGTGGTGTGGGCGGAGTCGCGCTGGCCCGCGCTGTTCCCGATCAGCGCCGGTGTGACGCCGTTCACCGTGGTCGGGCTCGCCCTCTCGATCTTCCTGAGCTTCCGCAACAACGCCTGCTACGAGCGCTGGTGGGAGGCCCGGAAGCACTGGGGCAACCTGATCGGCGAGGTGCGCAACCTCGCTCGCTCCCTCCCGGCCCTGCTGCCCGAGCGGGAGGCCGCGCTCCAGCTCCGGCGCCTGTCGGCCTTCGCGCACGGCCTCCACGCCCGCCTGCGCGACCTGGACGAGGCCGCCGCCGTCGACCGGACCAGCCCGGGTTCGGACCTGTCCGGTCCGAACCCCACCGACTCGGTCCTGGCCGCCATCACCCGCGACCTCGCCGCGCTGACGCGCGCGGGCCGGCTCAGCGACATCCAGTTCGGCATCCTCGAGGCCCGGATCGAGGCGCTGTCGGGCGTGCACACCGCCTGCGAGCGGCTCGCCAACACGCCGCTGCCCTTCGCCTACACGCTGCTCGTGTACCGGACCGCGTGGCTCTACTGCCTGCTCCTGCCGGTGGGCCTCACCGGCTCGCTCGGCTGGGCGACCCCGATCGTGGTCGCGCTCGTGGCCTACACGTTCTTCGGCCTGGACGCCCTCGGCGACGAGCTGGAGGAACCGTTCGGCACCGAGCCCAACGACCTGCCCCTCGACGCCATGGTCCGCGCCGTGGACCGCATCGTCCACCACGCCCTCGGCGAGCCGATGCCCCAGGCGCTGGCGCCGGACGGGTACTGGCTGCGCTAGCGCCTACCCGTTCCAGGCGCGCAGCACGGGCTCGGTCCGGTCGTGCTCGTAGCCGAGGACCGAGACGCTCGCCGTGCCGAGGACGAGGAGCGCGCCGCCCCGCGCCTCCAGGCCGATCCAGCGCGCGGCGAGCACGCGCAGGACATGCGCGCTGGAGAACACGATCAGGTCGGCGTCGCGGGCGCGGGCCCGGGCGATGACCCGGTCCGCCCGGACACCGACGTCCGCCGCCGTCTCGCCGCCGGGGCAGCCGTCGCGGAACAGGCGCCAGTCCGGCCGCTCGGCCAGGATCGCCTTCGTGGTCCGGCCCTCGTAGGCGCCGTAATCCCACTCCGCGAGATCCGGGTCGATCATGCGGCGGTCGCCGAAACCCGCCAGCGCGCAGGTCGTGGCCGCCCGGCTCGACGGGCTCGACCAGACCTCCGCGTAGGCGCGGGCCGCCAGGCGCGGGGCGAGGGCGCGCGCCGCCTCCTCGCCCTCCGGCGTCAGGGGGATGTCGCTGCGCCCGGTATGCTGACCGGACAGGCTCCAGGCGGTCTCGCCGTGGCGGACCAGCGTGATCTGCGGGAACGGGCTCTCGGCCATGCGCGCCTCCCGGGCGCGCGGTCCGCGGCCCTGCCATCGATCCTGCCGTCAACGCGGCCGCCGCGCTACCGTCTCATCGGCTCGGCACGATCGCCTCAGGCCGGTTCAAGATCGCGCTTGCGTCCGCGTCGAAACGGACATAAACATATCTTTATGTCTATCGAACGCAGGCAAGAGGCGGGGTCGATCCCCTTTCCGGAAGCCCTGGGCGTCCTGCGTGCGGCCGCGGAGGAGACGCGCCTGCGTATCCTGGCGCTCCTCGTCGAGGGTGAGCTGTCGGTCTCCGACCTCACCGACATCCTCGGCCAGTCCCAGCCGCGGATCTCCCGCCACCTTAAGCTCCTGGTGGAGGCAGGGCTGGTCGAGCGCCACCGCGAGGGGGCCTGGGCGTTCTTCCGGCTGTCCGACGCCCGCGCCGGCCTGGCGGACCCGCTGCTGTCCGGGCTCGACCGGACCGCGCCGCCGCTCTCGGAGGACCGCGCGCGGCTCGACGCCGTCCGGGCGCAGCGGGCCGAGGCGGCCACGACCTTCTTCGCCCGGCTGGCTCCCAAATGGGACGAGCTGCGCTCCCTGCACGTGCCCGAGGCGATCGTGGAGGCCGCGGTGCTCGACGCCCTGGGCGACCGCCCGATCGGCAGCCTGATCGATCTCGGGACCGGCACCGGCCGGATGCTCGGCCTCCTGGCGCCCCGGGCCGGCCGGGCCACCGGCCTCGATTCGAGCCACGCCATGCTGTCCGTCGCCCGGGCCAACCTGGAGCGCCAGGGCCTCGCGCGGGTCGATCTGCGGCAGGGCGACATTCACGCGCCGCCCTTCGCGCGGGCGAGTTTCGACCTCGTCGTGGTCCATCAGGTGCTGCATTATCTCGACGATCCGGCCCGGGCGCTCCGCGGCGCCGCGCGGCTCGTGGCGCCGGGCGGCCGCCTGCTGGTGGTGGATTTCGCGCCGCACGATCTGGAGTTCCTGCGCACCGGACAGGCCCACCGGCGCCTCGGCTTCTCGGCCGACCAAGTCTCCGGCTGGCTCGCCGAGGCCGGCCTCGCCACGGTCGCCACCCGCGATCTGGCGCCGCGCGAGTCCGGCCAGCTCACCGTCACCCTCTGGCTGGCCCAGGACGGGCTGGCCCAGGACGGGCTGACCGACACAGAACAGCCTCAGCGCGCCGTCGCCTGAGACACCGAACTCCGCAGACTTCGTCTGAACCGACCGACATAGAGGACGAGACCCCGATGCGCCGCTCCACCCACCGCGCCAGCCGCGACGGCTACCACCCGATCCGCGTCTCGATCGAGTTCTTCCCGCCGAAGACCGACGAGATGGAGAAGATCCTCTGGAACTCCATCGAGCGCCTCGCGCCGCTGCAGCCGAGCTTCGTCTCGGTGACCTACGGGGCCGGTGGCTCGACCCGCGAGCGCACCCACAACACGGTCGCCCGGATGGTCCGCGAGACCGGCCTCAAGCCCGCCGCCCACCTCACCTGCGTGGACGCCTCCCGCGACGAGATCGACGCGGTGGTGCAGTCCTACTGGGACGCGGGCGTGCGCCACATCGTGGCCCTGCGCGGCGACCCGGCCGAGGGCGTCGGCCACGCCTACCGGCCCCATCCGGAAGGCTACGCCTCGACCGCCGAGCTGGTGCAGGGGATCAAGCGGATCGGCGACTTCAAGGTCTCGGTCTCGGCCTACCCCGAGAAGCATCCCGAGGCGGCCTCGCTGGACGCCGACATCGACGCCCTGAAGGCCAAGGTCGATGCCGGGGCCGATCAGGCGATCACCCAGTTCTTCTTCGAGAACGAGATCTACCTGCGCTACCTGGAGAAGGTCCGGGCGGCCGGGATCACCATCCCGATCATCCCGGGCATCCTGCCGGTGCAGAACTTCAAGCAGGCGGCGAACTTCGCCCGCCGCACCGGCGCCTCGGTGCCCTACTGGCTGGCCGCCCGGTTCGAGGGGCTGGAGGACGACGTGGAGACCCGCCGCCTCGTCGCCGCCGCGGTGGCGGCTGAGCAGGTGCTCGACTTGGTGGATGAGGGCGTCAACGACTTCCACTTCTACTCGATGAACCGCTCGGATCTGGTCTACGCGATCTGCCACCTGCTCGGCCTGCGCGCCCAGGCGCCGAAGCTGGCGGCGGCGAAGGCGGCGGCTTGATTCTCGAGACTGCGCTCGACGATCCCGATCCGCCATCGCGCGCGCAGCGAAGCGACCCAGGGCAGCGCGACCTCCGTGAGCGTGGCGCAGCTGGATCGCTTCGCTTTGCTCACAAAGACGGGGACGCTTCCGCGCCCATGGCACGGAAGCGTCTGATAGAACGAAGTTTTTCACCCTCCTGAGGTGTCGCAGCAGCGGCCTTGAAGGAGGGTTTCAGGGAACACCGAGATATCAGGCGGCCTCCTGCGAGGCCTCCGCTTCGCTCCGGCACCTCGGGACGAGGTGATCTGACAGGACGCACGATGACCGATTTTGCCCCCGTCGACGGCACCGAGATCGCGAAGGCCCTGCGCCAGCGCGCGGCGGAAAAGATCCTCGTCCTCGACGGGGCGATGGGCACCGTGATCCAGCGGCTGAAGTTCTCGGAAGAGGATTTCCGCGGCGACCGGTTCAAGGATCACGGCCACGATCAGAAGGGCAACAACGACCTCCTGATCCTGACCCAGCCCGACGCGATCCGGCAGATCCACCTCGACTACTTCCTGGCCGGCGCCGACGTCTGCGAGACCAACACCTTCTCGGGCACCACCATCGCCCAGGCCGATTACGGCATGGAGTCGATCATCCACGAGCTGAACACCGAGGGGGCGCGGCTCGCCCGGGAGGCCGCCAAGCTCGCCGAGGAGAAGGACGGCCGCCGCCGCTTCGTGGCCGGCGCCATCGGCCCGACGAACCGGACTTTGTCGATCTCGCCGGACGTGAACAACCCGGGCTTCCGGGCCGTGACCTTCGATCAGGTCAAGCAGGCCTATGTCGAGCAGGTCCGCGGCCTGATCGACGGCGGCGCCGAGCTGATCCTGATCGAGACGATCTTCGACACGCTGAACGCCAAGGCGGCGGTGGCGGCGGCGTGGCAGGTCTTCGACGAGACCGGCATCCGCCTGCCGATCCAGATCTCCGGCACGATCACGGATCTCTCGGGCCGCACCCTGTCGGGCCAGACCCCGGCGGCCTTCTGGCACTCCCTGCGCCATTCCGAGCCGCTGACCTTCGGCCTCAACTGCGCGCTCGGTGCCCGCGAGATGCGCGGCCACATCGCCGAGCTGTCGCGGATCTGCGATACCCTGGTCTGCGCCTACCCGAATGCCGGCCTGCCGAACGAGTTCGGCCTCTACGACGAGAGTCCGGAGGCGATGGGCAAGCTGGTCGGCGAGTTCGCCGAATCCGGCCTCGTCAACATGGTCGGCGGCTGCTGCGGCACCACCCCGGACCACATCCGCGCCATCGCGGAGGCCGTCGCCGGCAAGGCGCCGCGGCCGATCCCCGAGGTGCCGCGCCTGATGCGGCTCTCGGGCCTCGAGCCCTTCGTGCTCACGCCGGAAATCCCCTTCGTGAACGTGGGCGAGCGCACGAACGTCACCGGCTCGGCCAAGTTCCGCAAGCTCATCACCAACGGCGACTACGCGGCGGCGCTCGACGTCGCCCGCGATCAGGTGGCAGCCGGCGCCCAGGTGATCGACGTCAACATGGACGAGGGCCTGCTCGACTCCCAGAAGGCGATGGTCGAGTTCCTGAACCTCGTCGCCGCCGAGCCCGACATCGCCCGGGTGCCCGTGATGGTCGATTCCTCGAAGTTCGAGGTGATCGAGGCCGGCCTGAAGTGCATCCAGGGCAAGCCGATCGTGAACTCGATCTCGATGAAGGAGGGCGAGGAGAAGTTCATCGAGGCCGCCAAGGTCTGCCGCTCCTACGGGGCCGCCGTGGTGGTGATGGCCTTCGACGAGCAGGGGCAGGCGGATTCCTACGAGCGCAAGGTCGAGATCTGCACCAAGGCCTACCGGATCCTGACCGAGCAGGTCGGCTTCCCGCCCGAGGACATCATCTTCGATCCGAACATCTTCGCCGTCGCCACCGGTATCGAGGAACACAACCCGTACGGCGTGGCCTTCATCGAGGCGACCCGCACGATCCGCGAGACCCTGCCGCACGCCCATATCTCGGGCGGCGTCTCGAACCTGTCCTTCGCGTTCCGCGGCAACGAGCCGGTGCGCGAGGCGATGCACGCGGTGTTCCTGTTCCACTGCATCAAGGCCGGCATGGACATGGGCATCGTCAATGCCGGCCAGCTCGCCGTGTACGACGAGATCCCGGCGGAGCTGCGCGAGCTGTGCGAGGACGTGGTCCTCAACCGCCGCGACGATTCCACCGAGCGCCTGCTGGAGGCCGCCGAGCGCTTCAAGACCGGCGCCTCGGCCCAGGCCAAGACCGCCGACCTGACGTGGCGCGAGGCGCCCGTCGAGAAGCGCATCGAGCACGCGCTGGTCAACGGCATCACCGAGTACATCGTGGCCGACACCGAGGAGGCGCGACAGAAGGCCGAGCGCCCGCTCCACGTCATCGAGGGCCCGCTGATGGCCGGCATGAACGTGGTCGGCGACCTGTTCGGCTCCGGAAAGATGTTCCTGCCCCAAGTCGTGAAGTCGGCCCGCGTGATGAAGCAGGCGGTCGCCTATCTCGAGCCGTTCATGGAGGAGGAGAAGCGCGCCAACGGCGGCGACGGCAAGCGACAGGCCGCCGGCAAGGTGCTGATGGCCACCGTGAAGGGCGACGTCCACGACATCGGCAAGAACATCGTCGGCGTCGTGCTGGCCTGCAACAACTACGAGATCATCGATCTCGGCGTGATGGTGCCGGCCGCCAAGATCCTGGAGACCGCCAAGACCGAGAAGGTCGACATCGTCGGCCTGTCCGGCCTGATCACACCGTCGCTCGATGAGATGGTCCACGTGGCGGGCGAGATGGAGCGCGAGGGTCTCGACGTGCCGCTGCTGATCGGCGGCGCCACCACGAGCCGCGTCCACACGGCGGTGAAGATCCACCCGGCCTACGCCAAGGGTCAGGCGGTCTACGTCACCGACGCGAGCCGCGCGGTCGGCGTGGTCTCGAGCCTGATCTCCAAAGAGACCCGCAGCGCCACGATCGAGAAGGTCCGGGCCGAGTACGCCAAGGTCGCCGACGCCCACAAGCGGTCGGAGGCCGACAAGCAGCGGCTCCCGCTCGCCAAGGCGCGGACCAACGCGTTCAAGATCGACTGGTCGGCCTACAAGCCGGCCAAGCCCAGCTTCACCGGCACCCGGGTCTACGGCTCCTACGAGGTCGCGGACCTCGTGCCCTACATCGACTGGACGCCGTTCCTGCAGACCTACGAGTTCAAGGGCCGCTTCCCGGCGATCCTGGACGACCCGGAGCAGGGCCCGGCCGCCCGCGCCCTCTACGAGGACGCGCAAGGCATGCTGAAGCAGATCGTGGAGGAGCGCTGGTTCAACCCGAAGGCGGTGATCGGCTTCTGGCCGGCCAACAGCGTCGGCGACGACATCGCGCTCTACACCGGCGAGAGCCGGTCGGAGCGGCTCGCCACCTTCCACGGCCTGCGCCAGCAGCTCTCGAAGCGCGACGGGCGGTCGAACACCTGCCTGTCGGACTTCGTGGCGCCGGCCGAGACCGGCATTGCCGATTATGTCGGCGGCTTCGTGGTCACGGCGGGTCTGGAGGAGGTGCGGATCGCCGAGCGCTTCGAGCGGGCGAACGACGATTACCGGGCGATCCTCGTGAAGGCGCTCGCCGACCGCATCGCCGAGGCCTTCGCCGAGCGGATGCACGAGCGGGTGCGCAAGGAGTTCTGGGGCTACGCGGCCGACGAGGCCTACGGCCCCGATGAGCTGGTGCTGGAGAAGTACGACGGCATCCGCCCGGCCCCGGGCTACCCGGCTCAGCCCGACCACACCGAGAAGACGACTCTGTTCGACCTGCTCAAGGCCGAGAGCCGGATCGGCGTGAAGCTCACCGAGTCCTACGCCATGTGGCCGGGCTCGTCGGTGTCGGGGATCTACATCGCCCACCCGGAGGCGCACTATTTCGGCGTCGCCAAGGTGGAGCGGGATCAGGTCGAGGATTACGCCGCCCGCAAGGGGATGGATGTCCGCGAGGTCGAGCGCTGGCTCGGGCCGATCCTGAACTACGACCCGGCGCGGTACCTGCCGCAGGCGGCCGAGTAGGGCGGGCCACCGCCGTCATCGTGAGCGGAGCGAAGCGACCCAGGGCAGCGCGACATCGGTCAGCGTGGCGCTATCCTGGATTGCTCGCCCCGCCCGCGAGGACGGCCCGGCGGCCCCACCGGCCGTCCAGCCTCAGCAGGTCCCGGCGCCCCGCGTATTCACGTACAGCGCATAAACCGAGTGCGAGGCCGTCATCAGCAGCAGGTTGCGGTTGAGGCCGCCGAAGCACAGGTTGGCGCAGCGCTCGGGCAGGCGGATCCGGCCGATCAGCTTGGCCTGCGGCGAGAGCACGATGACCCCGTCCTCGGCCTCGCTCATCCCCCAGCCGCACCAGAGATTGCCGTCGACGTCGACGCGGAACCCGTCCGGCGTGCCGGTGCCGGCGTCGTAGAACACCCGCCCGTTCGCGGTCTTGGTGCCGTTCTCGACCACGTCGTAGACGCGGATCAGGCGGTTCGGCTTCGCCCGCGCCTCGATGACGTAGAGCTTGGACTCGTCCGGCGAGAAGCAGAGCCCGTTCGGACCCGCCACGCCCTCGACCGCGACGCTGGCCTGCCCCGTCCTGGGGTCGATCCGATAGACGGTGCCGGGCAGTTCCGGCGCGGCCATCGCCTCGTGCGGGTTCGGCCCGAAGGCCGGATCGGTGAACCACACGGCTCCGTCGGAATGGCAGACGACGTCGTTCGGCGAGTTCAGCGGCTTGCCGTCGAACCGGTCGAGCAGCGTGGTGAGGCTGCCGTCATGCTCGGTCCGGGTGACGCTGCGGGTCCTGTGCTGGCAGGTGATCAGCCGGCCCTGCCGGTCGCGGGTGTTGCCGTTGGCGTAGTTCGACGGCTTGCGGAACACCGAGAGCGCGCCCGACGCCTCCTCCCACTTCATGATCCGGTCGTTGACCACGTCGCTGAACAGCAGCGATCCCATGTCGCCGAACCAGACCGGCCCCTCGGCCCAGCGGAAGCCGGTGGCGACCCGCTCCACCGTCGCCGAGGCGAGGCGGTACTTGGCGAAGGCCGGATCGAGGATCTCGACGGCCGGGTCGGGCACCCGCTGCGACGGCTCCCAGCCGGCTCCGGCCGCCCGCGCGGCGCCGAGCAGGGCCGCTCCGGCGAGCAGCCCCCTGCGTGCGATCATGACCATGGTCCCTCCCTGTGGTGCGGCCCGCCGCCTGTTGCCGACGGCTCGGGCCGGTCAGTGAATCTCGGGTTCCGGGATCCCCCCGGCGCCCTCCAGAAAGTCGAAATCGCACCCCTCGTGCGCCTGCCGCACGTGCTGGGCGAACAGCCAGTTATAGCCGCGCGGATAGACCCGGTCCGGCGGCCGGAACGCCTTCACCCGCGCCGCGATCTCGGCGTCGTCGAGATGCAGGTGGATCCGCCGCCCGGGCACGTCCACGGTGATGAGGTCGCCGTCGCGCACCGCCGCGAGCGGGCCGCCCGCAGCGGATTCCGGCGCGACGTGCAGGATGCAGGCGCCGTAGCTGGTGCCGCTCATCCGCGCGTCCGAGATCCGGACCATGTCGCGCACGCCCTGCCGGAGCAGGACCTTGGGGATCGGCAGCATGCCCCATTCGGGCATGCCGGGGCCGCCGATCGGCCCGGCATTGCGCAGGATCATCACGTGGTCGGGGGTGACGTCGAGGTCGAGGTCGTTCACCGCGGCGTTCATCGCGTCGTAGCTGTCGAAGACCAGCGCGGGACCGGTATGGTTCAGAAAGCGCGGGTCGGCGGCCGGCGGCTTGATCACGCAGCCGTCCGGGGCGAGGTTGCCGTAGAGGATCGCGGTCCCGCCCATGGCGACGATCGGCCGGTCGAGGGGCCGGATCACGTCGTCGTTGAACACCTTCATGCCGGCGAGCCCGTCGCCGACCGTGCCGCCGGTGACCGAGCGGGCATCGAGGTGGAGCAGGGGGGACAGGCGCGCCATCAGGGCGCGGATGCCGCCCGCGATGTGGAAATCCTCCATCAGCCACTGACCCGACGGCCGGAGGTTGGCGATCACCGGCACCCTCTGGGCGAACTCGTCGAACTCGGTGAGCTTGACCGGGATGCCGGCCCGGCCTGCCATGGCCACGAGGTGGATCATCGCGTTGGTGGAGCCGGCGAGCGCGTTGTGGACCACCAGCGCGTTGTCGATCGAGCGGCGGTCGAGGATGTCGGACGGCTTCAGGTCCTCCCAGATCATCTCGACGATCCGCCGGCCGCAGGCGCCGGCCATCCGCGGATGATCCGCGTCCGCTGCCGGGATCGAGGCCGAGCCCGGCAGGGACAGACCCAGCGCCTCGGTGATCGCCGTCATGGTCGAGGCCGTGCCCATGGTCATGCAGGTCCCGGCGGAGCGGGCGATGCCCGCCTCCATGTCGTTCCACTGCTGGGTGGTGATGTTCCCGGCCTCCTTCTCGGCCCAGTACTTCCAGACATCCGAGCCGGAGCCCAAGATCGTGCCGCCGAAATGCCCGCGCATCATCGGTCCGGCCGGCAGGAAGATCATCGGCAGGTCCATGGAGATCCCGCCCATGACGGTGCCGGGCGTGGTCTTGTCGCAGCCGCCCATCAGCACCGCGCCGTCCACGGGATGCTGGCGCAGCAGCTCCTCCACCTCCATGGCCAGGAGGTTGCGGTAGAGCATCGTGGTCGGCTTGACGAAGTTCTCGGACAGCGACAGCGCCGGCAGCTCGATCGGGAAGCCGCCCGCCTGCCAGACGCCGCGCTTCACGTGCTCCACGCGCTCGCGGAAATGCTGGTGGCAGGGGTTGATGTCGCTCCAGGTGTTGATGATGCCGACGATCGGCTTGCCGGTGAAATCCGCCCGCTCGTAGCCCATCTGCAGCATGCGCGAGCGGTGGCCGAAGCTGCGCAGGTCGGTGGCGCCGAACCAGCGCTGGCTGCGCAGGTCGTCCAGGGTCTTCTTGCGCGCGGTCATCGCTCTGTCTCCGGTCTCACGCGTTCGGCCCGGCCGGGCGGACGGCGGCGAGCGTGATCGCCGCGGAGACGAGCGCGCAAGCCGCCAGGAAGTAGAGGCCGGCCTCGTAGGTGCCGGTGTGATCCTTGAGCCAGCCCAGGACGTAGGGGCCGACGAAGCCGCCGAGATTGCCGATCGCGTTGATCAGCGCGATCCCTCCCGCGGCCGCGGGCCCGGCCAGGAACTCCCCCGGCATCGCCCAGAAGGCGGGCTTGCTCCCGTAGAGCCCGAGCGTGGCCGCCGACATCGCCGTGAGCGCCCAGAGACTGCCCAGCACCGGTCCGGAGGCGAAGAGGCCGAGGGCGGCGACCAGGGCGGCGATCGCGAAGTGCCAGCGGCGCTCGTCGCGCCGGTCCGACGACCAGCTCCAGGCGATCATGCCCAGGGTGCCGACGCCGTAGGGCACCGCCGTGGCGACGCCCGTCTCCCAGTCGGTGAGGTGCAGGCTCTTCAGGATCGGCGGCAGGAAGAAGGTGATGCCGTAGGTGGCGGTGCCGATACTGAAGTAGATCGCCCCCAGCGCCAGCACGCGCCGGTCGGTGAGGACCTGCCCCAGGGTGAAGTGCCCGTGGGTCCTGACGGTGCCGTCCCGCTCCGCCGCGAGCTCCGCCTCCAGCCACAGCCGCTCCTCGACCGTGAGCCACGCCGCCTGTTCGGGCCGGTCGGTCATCAGCGCCAGGACCGCGAAGGCCAGCAGGATCGAGGGCGCCGCCTCGAGGAGGAACAGCCACTGCCAGCCGTGCAGGCCGAGCGCCCCGTCGAGCTGGAGCAGCGCCCCCGAGATCACGGCGGTGAGGGCGTTCGAGCCCGGGACCGCCAGGAACAGCGCGGCGACCACGCGCGCCCGGTACCGCTTCGGGAACCAGTAGGTGAAATAGAGGATCACGCCGGGGAAGAAGCCGGCCTCGGCCACGCCCAGCAGGAAGCGCAGGGCGAGGAAGCTCGCCGGGCCGGTGATGAGGGCCATGCTGCCCGCCACAAGCCCCCAGGTGACCATGATCCGGGCGATCCAGAACCGCGCCCCGGCGCGCTCCAGCAGGACGTTGCTCGGCACTTCGAAGATGACGTAGCCGAGGAAGAAGATGCCGGCCGCCCAGCCGTAGACCGTGGCGGAGAACCCGAATTCCCGGTCCAGCCCGAACGAGGCGAAGCCTACATTCGTCCGGTCCATGTAGGCGACGAAGTAGATCAGGACGATCAGCGGCAGAAGACGCCGCGACACCTTGGCGATCGTCCGCCGCTCGATCTCCGGCGCCGCATCGCCCCCGTGCAACCCCGCCGCCATGGCGTCCCCCCGAGCCGAATCCGACGCGTCCCGGCCCGTTGCCGAGCGCGGGCCGGGACGGAGCGGGCCGGTGCGGCACGCTCAGCGACCGGTCCGCGTCCGCCAGGCGGCGAAATCGGCGAGGCTCTGTTCGTCGGTGGCAGGGTAGAGGCCGAGGATTGTGCGGCCCTTGCGAATCTCCTCGGTGACGAAATCCTCGTAGGCGGTCATCTCCACGGCCTCGTCGGCGACCGCGTCCGCGAGGTGGGCCGGGATCACCGCCACCCCGTCGCCGTCGCCGACGATCACGTCGCCGGGGAAGACGGGCGCGTCGCCGCAGCCGATCGGCACGTTGATGTCGATCGCCTGGTGGACCGTGAGGTTCGTCGGCGCCGACGGGCGCGCGTGGTAGCTCGGCATCTCGAGCCGGGCGATCTCGTCGGCATCGCGGAAGCCGCCGTCGGTGACGAGCCCGGCGCAGCCGCGCACCATCAGCCGGGTCGCCAGGATCGAGCCCGCGGAGGCGGCACGGGCGTCCTTCCGGCTGTCGATCACCATCACGGCGCCGGGCGGGCACTCCTCCACGGCCTTGCGCTGCGGGTGCGCGCGGTCGCGGAACACCGTGATCGGGTTCAGGTCCTCCCGGGCCGGGATGTAGCGCAGGGTATAGGCCTCGCCGACCATCGTCGGGCCGCCGGCCTTCAGCGGCAGCACGCCCTGGATCATCTGGTTGCGGAAGCCGCGCTTGTAGAGGGCGGTCATCAGCGTCGCCGTGCTGACGGTCTTCAGCTTGGCGCGCGTCTCAGGGGACAACCCGGACATCCGCTTCTCCTCCCCGGGCCTCGGTCTCCACGCCCGGCAACGGTGACAATCACCCGTCGCTTGCGCCGGCCTTGGCTCCTGCCCGCGCTGCGCGCGGACTGATATCCCAAGTCTTGAGTAACGCGCCGCGCGGCGCCATTGTCAACCGGCGCAGGTTGCGACGGATACGGACACAGATCGACGGGGAAGTTCTTGGCCGGATTGGAATTTGCGGGCCGCGGGCGCGCGACGCCGGCGGACGCGCCGAGGCCGCGCTCGCTCGCCGAGACCGCCTACGACGCCATCGAGCAGATGATCATCAGCCGCCGCCTCGCGCCCGGCGCCATGGTCTCAGAGGGCGAACTCGGCGCCGAGCTGGGCCTCGGCCGGACCCCGGTCCGCGAGGCGCTGGCGCGGCTGAAGACGATCGGGTTCGTGGAGGTCCACCCGCGCCGCGGCGTCCTCGTCACCCAGGTCGACATCATCAAGCACCTCGAACTGCTGGAGGTGCGGCGCCCCCTCGACGAGACCGTGGCCCGCTGCGCCATCGCGCGCGCCACCGAGGCCGACGTGGCGCGGCTGCTGGACTGCGTCGGCGGGCTGCGCAGCACCGCCGAGGCCCGTGATCGAGAAGCGTATTTCCGGCACAAGCGCGCCCTGCACGAGGGCCTGGTCGGCGCCGCCCACAACCCGACGCTCACCGGCACCATGGCGGCGCTCCACGCGCAGTCGCGCCGGTTCTGGTACACCTACGAGCCGACGGCGAGCTTCCCGGACTGCGCCGCGATCCACGCGGCGATCGTGTCGGGCATCGCGGCGCGGGACGCGGGTACGGCCCTTGCCGGGATCGGGACGCTGTTCGACTTTCTCGACCAGATGACCCGCCGGGCCCTCGACCGGCGGCCCCTCGTCTGACAGGTTGACCGCCCCGAACCCGTCCCTATCCTGAAACTGGGATATCAGACGCATCTCAGCGGCGGGCGGATCTACGGCCGATCCCGGCACCACGCCCCGGATGCGGCCCGAGCGCCAGGGAGGAACGGCTTGAGCGGATTGCCCCCACGCACCGGCGCGCAGGTGCTCGTCGATCAGCTCCGAGCGCAGGGTGTCGAGCGCGTGACCTGCGTCCCCGGCGAGAGCTACCTCGCGGTGCTCGACGCCCTGCGCGACAGCGGTATCGACGTGCTGGTCTGCCGGCAGGAGGGCGGCGCGGCGATCATGGCGGAGGCCGCCGGCAAGCTCACGGGCCGCCCGGGCATCTGCTTCGTCACCCGGGGGCCCGGCGCCACCAACGCCTCCGCCGGCGTGCACATCGCCCGCCAGGATTCGACGCCGATGATCCTGTTCGTCGGCCAGATCGCCCGGCGGATGCGGGATCGCGAGGCGTTCCAGGAGGTCGATTACCGGCAGATGTTCGGCGGCGTCGCCAAGTGGGCGGTGGAGATCGACGACGCCGCGCGCGTCCCGGAGATCCTCGCCCGGGCCTTCCGGGTCGCGATGCAGGGCCGCCCGGGCCCCGTCGTGGTCGCCCTGCCGGAGGACATGCTCGACGACGTCGCGGCCGTGCCGGACGCGCCGCGCGTCGTTCCGGCCGCGCCGGCCCCGTCCGGGGATGACGTCGCGCGCCTGCGGGCGATGCTGGCGGAGGCGCGGCGGCCGGTGGTGCTGCTGGGCGGATCCCGCTGGACGCCGGGCGCCGTCGCCGCCATGGCCGCCTGGGCCGAGCGCCACGACCTGCCGGTGGCGGTCTCGTTCCGGCGGGCTCAGCTCTTCCCCGCCGACCACCCGAACTTCGCGGGCGAGCTCGGGATCGGGCCGAATCCGGCGCTGCTCGCCCGGATCCGGGAGGCCGACCTGCTGCTGATGGTGGGCGGCCGCCTCTCCGAGATGCCCGCGCAATCCTACGGCCTGCTCGGCATCCCCGATCCCGGCCTGCCGCTGGTCCACGTCCACGCCGACGCGGCGGAGCTCGGCCGGGTCTACCAGCCGGCGCTGGCGATCGAGGCGGCGCCCGAGACCTTCTGCGCGGTCCTGCCGGATTTCGAGGCCACCGGGACCGGCCGCGCCGCCGAGGCCCACGCCGCCTACCGCGCGTGGTCCGAGACGCCGGAGCCGAAGCCCGGCGCGTTCCAGTACGGCGCGGCGATCACGTGGCTGCGCGAGCGGCTGCCGCCGGACGCGGTGATCTGCAACGGCGCCGGCAACTTCGCCACCTGGGTCCACCGCTACTACCGGTTCCGCGCCTTCGGCACGCAGCTCGCGCCGACCTCCGGCTCCATGGGCTACGGGCTGCCGGCCGCCGTGATGGCCAAGCGCAGCCGCCCGGAGCGGATCGTCGTGGCGCTGGCCGGCGACGGCGACGTGATGATGACCGTGCAGGAATTCGCCACCGCCGTGCAGTACGGGATCGCCGTCGTGGTGGTCGTGCTCGACAACGGCATGTACGGCACGATCCGGATGCACCAGGAGCGCGAGTATCCCGGCCGCGTCTCGGCGACGGAGCTGCGCAACCCCGACTTCGCGGCCCTCGCCCGCGCCTGCGGCGGCCACGGCGAGCGCGTGGAGCGCACCGAGGAGTTCGCCCCCGCCTTCGAGCGCGGCCTCGCCTCCGGGCTGCCGGCGATGATCCACTGCCTCGTCGATCCCGAGGCGCTCACCCCGACCATGACCCTCGCGGCTATCCGCGAGAAGGCCCTGGCGGCGCAGCGGGGCTGACCGCCCGCACGCGCCGTCCCGGTGCGGCCCCGCCCGCACACCCTATCGAGAGGAGCAGCTCATGACCCTGCGCGGCGAGAACCTGATCGGCGCCGAGGCGCGGCGCGGCACCGAGGCGGCCTTCCGGGCCGTGGAGGCGGCCACCGGACGGGCCCTGGAGCCGGATTTCCCGGGCGCGGACCGGAGCGACCTCGACCGGGCCTGCGCGCTCGCCGAGGCCGCGTTCGACACCTTCCGCGAGACCGATCCGGAGGCGCGGGCCGGCTTCCTGGAGGCGATCGCCGCGAACATCCTGGACATCGGGGACGACCTCGTCACCCGCTGCATGGCCGAGACGGGGCTGCCCCGGCCGCGGATCGAGGGCGAGCGCGCCCGGACGGTCGGCCAGCTGCGCCTGTTCGCCGGCGTCGTCCGCGAGGGCAGCTACGTCGAGGCGCGGATCGACCCGGCGCTGCCGGACCGCAAGCCGCTGCCCCGGCCGGACCTGCGCCTGCGCCGGATCGCCGTCGGCCCGGTGGCGGTGTTCGGCGCCTCGAACTTCCCGCTGGCCTTCTCGGTGGCGGGCGGCGACACCGCCTCGGCCCTGGCGGCGGGCTGCCCGGTGGTGGTCAAGGCCCATCCCGCCCATCCCGGCACCTCGGAGCTCGTCGGCCGCGCCATCCAGAAGGCGGTGGCCGCCTGCGGCCTGCCGGAGGGGACCTTCTCGCTGCTGTTCGATGCCGGCCAGTCGATCGGGCAGGGGCTGGTGGCCGATCCCCGGATCGCCGCCGTCGGCTTCACGGGCTCGCGCCGGGGCGGCACCGCCCTGATGGCGATCGCGGCCGGCCGCCCGTCGCCGATCCCGGTCTACGCCGAGATGAGCAGCATCAACCCGGTGCTGCTGTTCCCCGGCGCGCTCGCCGCGCGCGGCGCGGCGATCGGCAAGGCCTTCGCGGCCTCGCTGACGCTGGGCGCCGGGCAGTTCTGCACCAATCCCGGCCTGATCCTGGCGCTGCCGGGCCCGGGCCTCGACGCCTTCCTGGAGGCTGCCGGCGCGGCCCTGCGCGAGAGCCCGGCCGCGACCATGCTGACGCCCGGCATCCAGCGCGCCTACCGCGAGGCCGTGGCGCGGGTGGCCGGCCACGCCGCCGTCACCCGCATCGCCGAGGGTGCGGAGGGCGGGGCGACCCAGGGCCGGGCCACCCTGTTCGCCGCGGACTCGGACGTGTTCCTGGCGGATCCCGAGCTGCAGGAGGAGATGTTCGGCGCCTCGGGGCTCGTGGTGCGCTGCGCGGACTTCGCCGCGATGCGGGCGGTTCTGGAGCGTCTGGAGGGCCAGCTCACCGCCTCGCTGCACCTCGCGCCGGAGGATCACGCGGCCGCGCGCGACCTGCTGCCGCTCCTGGAGCGCCGCGTCGGCCGGATCCTGGTGGACGGGTTCGGGACCGGCGTCGAGGTGGCGCACGCCATGGTGCATGGCGGCCCCTATCCGGCGACCTCGGACGGGCGCACGACCTCGGTGGGCAGTCTCGCGATCGACCGATTCCTGCGGCCGGTGAGCTATCAGGACGTTCCCGACGCGCTGCTGCCGGCCGCGCTCCAGGCCGCCAACCCGCTGGGCCTGCCCCGCCGGATCGACGGCACGCCCGAGCGCCGCTGAGCCGCGGCTGGCGGGCGCCGGACGGCCGCGATCCGCCGCTTGCCAGGGGCGGGCGCGGCGTCTAGACAGCCTCCGCTCACCTTGGGGCGTCGCCAAGTGGTAAGGCAGCGGTTTTTGGTACCGCCATTCCCAGGTTCGAATCCTGGCGCCCCAGCCAAATTTCCCAAGGAAAACAGGACGTTCGGGACCGGGATTGAGCGGGCGGCCGGGTCGCGCGTGGCGTTTGCCCGCGGCGCGGAAATCCGCTCTGGCCCGAACGCCCTCCGGCGCCGGCGCTCTCAGGCGAGGAGCCTGCGCGCCGACACCGACACCGCGCCGGGGCTTCGCCGCACGAGGGTGATGGCCGCGGTCATCATGGGCTTTCCGAGACCGACATGAGCGACGTGCCCGATCAGAAGCGGACGAAGATCGCCGAGAGCGTGCTGGTTCGTCTCAGCACGTTCGCGCTGGGCGCCGGCCTCTGCGATGGCATCGCCCGGAGCATCGTCGAGAAGGTGGTTGCCGACATGCCGGAAGCCTCCGTCGAGCAGATCGCGGCGGCGGCGCGGATGATGATGCTGTTCGTGTCGGGCTGAGCGCGGTACATGGCCCGGACCGCCCCGCTGGCACATCCGGTGAAAGGATGAGCGCGTGATCCTGCCGCCCCTCCGCCGGACCGCGGCCGATGCCCAGACGGTGGCCACCGTCGTCCACCGAGGCCAAGTCGACAAAGCCGGCAGGCCGTACATCGAGCATCTGGCGCGGGTCGTTGCCGGCGTGCTCAGGCTGTCGGAAGGGTGCCCGTCCTGGTCCGATCTGGAGCGGGACGAGGCGGTGCAAGCCGCATGGCTGCACGATGTGGTCGAGGATACCAGCTACGGGTTCGGCCACTTGGCCAAAGAGGGCTTCAGCGACAACGTGCTGACCTCGGTCGCCATGCTCACGAAGCCCGGTGGGCGCTTCACCTACGCGGCCTGGATCAACAACATCGCGAAGGTGGGCACCCTTCGGGCCACGCTCGTGAAGCTCGCCGACCTGGAGGACAATTCGGATCCCGGGCGTCTGGCGCTCCTCGCCGCGGAGACTCGGGAGCAGCTCATCCTCAAGTACGAACCGGCCAAGGCCAGCCTGCGCACAGCGGCCGCGGCGAAGGGCTGGCTCGGTTCGCTGACGACGGTCGAGGGCGACAGGCCGCGTTAGCCCGGCGCCCTCCGAAGGCACCGCCGCCGGGAGCGGCACGGCACCGTCGGGCGGCCCGGTCGGGACGGGATCAGCCGCCGCGTCGATCCGCGTGCCCGGACCGCGCGATGCGGTCCGCCACGGGACATCCTGAAGAACCGGACATTTTCCGGAAGATCAACCGATCTTCTCTGCAGACCGAGAGCGTGCGTGAGCGCACGCGTTTCACAATCCCCGCCGCAGACCGCCGCGCGCGCGCGGATGAAGACCCGATGATGGGACCGTTAATACAGGGGGCCTCGATTTTGGGAGGCAGCACGTGGGCCGCACGTATCCGAACACTCGCAGAGGGCGAGCCTTGCTGTTCAGCCGGCGAGCCGAGCCGGCCATTCGGACGTCGGATCTGGTCGGCGCCACGGCCGGGGTCGCGCTCCTCGGCGGCCTGTGCTTGCTGCTCGTGGCCCTGTTCACGAGCGAGGCGCAGGGCTTCACGGATCTCGCGTCGATCCTCCCCGGATCTTAGGTCCATCGCCGGCCCTGCCGGAGACCGGCCACGCGCCTGCATCCGCGTCGGCCGGCGGCGTCTCTCCCTCCGGCGCGGGCCGGCCCGCGACCCGCGGGGCGGGGCACGCAGCGGCCGCGCCGCCGGTCGCGGGCACCACCGGACACATGCGCATGTGGCGCGGCCTCCGACGGCGCCCGGTCGCGGCAGCGGTGAAGCCGCGGGTGCCGGGTCCCGGCCGATCGTCCCGCCCCGACCCGCCTCGGCCCGCGACCGCGCGCCGGATCCCTGCACGATGGCCGCGATTGGAGACGCGGGCGGCGCCGGCCGCCCGACCATCGCGGCGCGGCGGCCGTGGTCTCGCAACGCCCGGATGGGACGCGGCGATCGCTGACGGCGATCCGCACAGCTGTTCGGCCGGAAGAGGGTTGAATCGCGTTCGCCAGTCGAGAAGGCTCGCTCCGCCCGACCCGCATCGCCCCTCGGAGGTGAAGACCCTGTGCCGCACGCGACCGAACTGATCGCCGTCATCGCCCTCGGGCTGACCCTCGCCTTCATCTGCGGGATGGTCGCGCAGCGCCTCAGGCTGCCGCCTCTGGTCGGCTACCTGGTCGCGGGCGTCCTCGTCGGCCCCTACACGCCGGGCTTCGTGGGCGACAGCAACCTCACGGGCCAGCTCGCGGAGATCGGCGTCATCCTGCTGATGTTCGGGGTCGGGCTGCACTTCTCCTTCAAGGACCTGATGGCCGTGCGCGCCATCGCCCTGCCCGGCGCGGTGGTGCAGATCACGGCGGCGACCGCCATGGGCATCGGCCTGGCCCTCGCCTGGGGCTGGACCCTCGGCCAGGGCCTGGTCTTCGGCCTCGCCCTCTCTGTCGCGAGCACGGTCGTCCTGCTCCGCGCGCTGGAGGAGCGCGGCCTCCTCGACACGGATAACGGCCGCATCGCGGTGGGCTGGCTCATCGTCGAGGATCTGGCGATGGTGCTGACCCTCGTGGTCCTGCCCGCCCTCGCGCCTTCGCTCGGCGGCGAGGCCCGCGGCCTCGGGCACGGCACGGCCCACGCGCTCACGGACCTCGTGGCCCAGCTCGTCGGACCCGACCGCGCGCAGAGCCTCGCGCTGACCGTCGCTCTGACGCTCGCCAAGGTCGCCGTCTTCGCGGCGCTGATGCTGGTCGGCGGACGCCGCTTCGTGCCCTGGCTGCTCGATCAGGCGGCGCGCACCGGCTCGCGGGAGCTGTTCACCCTGGCGGTCCTGGCCCTGGCCCTGGGCATCGCCTTCGGCTCGGCGGAGCTGTTCGGAGTCTCCTTCGCGCTCGGGGCGTTCTTCGCCGGGATGGTGCTCGCCGAGTCCGATCTCAGCCACAAGGCGGCCGCCGACTCGCTGCCGCTGCAGGACGCCTTCGCGGTCCTGTTCTTCGTCTCCGTCGGCATGCTGTTCGATCCGGGCATCCTCGTGCGCGCGCCGCTCTCGGTCCTGGCGGTGCTCGGCGTGATCATGGTGGGCAAGTCCCTGGCGGCGGTCGCCATCGTGCTGGCCTTCCGGCACCCGCTGGGCACGGCCCTGACGATCGCCGCGAGCCTCGCCCAGATCGGCGAGTTCTCCTTCATCCTGGTGTCGCTCGGGCTGTCGCTGAAGCTCCTGCCGGAGGAAGGGCGGAACCTGATCCTGGGCGGAGCCCTGCTGTCGATCACGCTCAACCCGCTCTTCTTCGCCCTGGCGGCCCGGATCGAGCAGGCCTTCGCCGACCGGCCCGAGCTCGCCGCCCGCTTCGAGCGCGAGGGCGTGGTCGACGTCGCCGTCTCGGGCGGGGAGCCGCCGCGCCGGGACCACGTCGTGATCGTCGGCTTCGGACGCGTCGGCAGCAGCATCGGCGCGACGCTGGAGACCTGGGACCTGCCCTACGTCGTGGTGGAGCGCGACCGGCGCCGCGTGCTGGCCCTGCGCGCGGCGGGCACGCAGGCCGTGTTCGGCGACGCGACGGCGCCCGGCATCCTCGAAGCGGCCGGCATCGGCACGGCGCGCCTGCTCGTCGTCGCCACGCCCGACGCGCACCAGGCCCGCCGGCTCGTCGAGGCCGCGCGCGCGGCCAATCCGGGGATCGACACCGTGGTCCGCACGCACAGCGAGGCGGAGCGACGCCATCTCGAGGAGGACGGCGTCGGCCTCGTGCTGATGGGCGAGCGGGAGCTCGCCCTCGGCATGTCCTTCTACGCGCTGCGCAGTCTCGGCGTGCGGGAGGGCGAGGCCCGCGTCTTCATCGACACGGCCCGCGCGGAGAGCCGGAGCGACGCGGAGCGGACGGTCGGGCCGGTGAGGGGAAGCCCCGAGTTGCGCCACCAGCACGACCGCGACGGGGCGGACCTGTCCTGACGCGGGAGCACGAGGGCGGCCCGGTCTTGACCGGCCCCGGCCGGAGCGCGGGGAGCCGCCGTCAGAGGTAGCTCAGGGCCGGCCAGGTCGAGGCCCGCTTCAGGCGCACCATGGCGCGGCACGCCAACCAGAGGGGAACGCTCACGGCGGCCGCGATGAGCCAGAGCGCGAGGGGCGAGCCGGCCTCCACCCGTCCCGACGCTCCGGCGAGGCCCAGCGCCGCGGCACCGTCGTAGAGGAAGCGCAGCAGCGCGAGGTGCAGCAGGTAGAAGAACAGCGGCGCGCCGCCGAAGACGCGCAGGCCGCCGAGGAGCCGCTGCGGCAGCGTCTCGAACAGCGCCAGCAGGCCGAGGCCGAGCCCGAGCGTCAGCAGCAGGAAATCGGCCGAGGGCGGGTACTTGGTCAGGTTGACGAAGGACAGGGCGGTGGCGAGCGGCGTGGCCCCCGGCTGCCACGGCACCGGTTCGCCATAGCCGTTGAGCACGCGCAGGGCGAGGAAACCGACCAGGGCGGCCGCCCCCAGCCCGAGGAGCCGCGCGCGCCGGCGCGCGGGATCGACCCCGCCGGCGAAGAGCGGCCCGAGGGCGTAGCCCGCCGCGATCACGCCGATCCAGGGCAGGAGCGGGTACGAGGTCCGCGCCAGGCCGCCCCAGGGCAGCGCGATCATCCCGCGCTGATGCAGGATCGACCAGAGCACGTAGCCCGGCTCGTCCGCCCGGATCGCGATCCCGTCGAGCAGGTTGTGGCCGAGCATCAGCGCCAGGGCCCCGGCCACGAGGGCGAGCCGCGGCAGCCAGAGGAGCCCGGCCAGCGCCACCATGCAGAGGCCGATCACCCAGATCACCTGCAGGTAGAGGATCGACGGTCGGACGCTGCCGGCCCAGGCGAAGCTGACGAGCGTCACCTCCAGCAGGATCAGGAGCAGCCCGCGCTTGAGCAGGAAGGCGGCGGTCGACCGCCGGCCGTGCTTCTGCCCGTAGAGGCAGGCCGAGAGGCCGGTGAGCAGGACGAAGACCGGCGCGCAGAGGTGCGAGGCCGCCCGCGTCAGGAACAGGTCGGGCGGCGTCGCGGCGAGGTCCATCGGGTCGCGGACCTGCGCGTGCAGGTAGAAGAACTCCCGCACGTGGTCGACGAGCATCAGCAGCATGACCAGCCCGCGCAGGGCGTCGATGGAGCCGATGCGCCGGGATGCCGCCGGGCCGCCGGTCGCGGCGGCGGGCGCCACGGAACGAGAGACCATCAGGAGCGCGCCGTCGTGCGGAGTGCGCCCCGCAGGCGCGCGCCGATGCCGGCTCGGACGCCGCCGGCGATCGCGCGGGACGCCGACGCCCCCCGACCGGCGCGGTCCCGGCGGCGGCCGGCACCGGCAACGATCTGGAAGCGGAGGGCCGGCGGATCGGTGATCAGGACGTTCTCCTGCGCGAAGGGGCGAGGCGCGTCGGTCACGCCGCCGCGGATGCGACGGTCGAGCGCGATGCCGGTCTCGTAGCCGAACCCGGCCTCGGGGCGAAGGGTCGACTGGCCCCGTCGATGCCGGTGTCGGGCCGGAATGAGGCCACCGCCTCGTCGCGCCCGGGCACGGTCAGCCGGCCCGGATCACCGCGCCGGCCGCCCGCTCGCGTACCGGACCGGCGGCCGGCCGACGTGCCGGGCGAAGGCGACGCTGAACGTGCTCGCCGAACTGTAGCCCACCCGCTCGGCCACCTCGGCCATCCCGATCGCCTCGCGGCTCAGCAGATCCTTCGCCAGCGCCATCCGCCACGCCAGCAGGTACGCCATCGGCGCGACCCCGACCGCGCGGCGGAACCGCTCGAAGAACGTGGACCGGGAGAGCCCCGCTTCCCGCGCGAGCGCGGCCACCGTCCAGCTCTCCGTCGGCCGGTCGTGCATGAGCCGCAGCGCGGCGGCGAGCCGGTCGTCGGCGAGGCCGCGCACCAATCCCGAGGGCGCCGCCGGCCCGGCTGTGGCGCGCAGCGCCTCGATCAGCACGACCTCCAGCAGGCGGGCGAGGACCACGTCGCGGCCCGGCCGGTCGGCGCGCGTCTCCTCGTTCACGAGGCCGAGCAGGGTGGTCAGCCGGGCCGCGCCGCGGACATGCACGTACCGGGGCAGCAGCGACACGAGCAGGTCCGCGTCGCTCGACGCGAAGACGCAGTGCCCCACGAGCATCCGGACGTTCGGCGGCCCCTCGGCGGCGCCGAGCCGGAACACGCCGGGGGCCACCTCGACGGGAGGCGGCGCGGCGCGGCGCGGCGGGTCGAGGCTCGTGGTGGTGAACGCGTGGGCCGCGGGGATGAGGACGAAGTCGCCCTCTCGGAGCACGATCCCGGCCTCGCCGTCGATCGCGAGACGGCACCCGCCCTCGAGCACGGCGGCGTAGAACGGCCGACCGGAATCCGCGCGCCGCACCGCCCAGAGGCCGGATCCGGTGACGAGCTTGGACAGCGGGGCACTCGGCCGGAGGAGGCCGACCACCTGGGTGAGCGGATCGGGCATTCTCGGACGCTCGCCAATGCGAACCGGACTTGCGCACGTATCGGGTCCGGCCCGCGCTCCCTATCACCCCGTTGCCCCATCTGCACGGGAATTCCCATGAACACGATCCTGATCACCGGCTGCTCGTCCGGCTTCGGCCTGGAGACGGCCCGCACCTTCCTCGCGCGTGGCTGGCGCGTGGTCGCCTCGATGCGCAGGCCGCGGGGCGATCTGCTGCCGCCGTCCGATCGTCTCAGCCTCCTGCCGCTGGACGTGACCGACCGCGACAGCGTCGCCCGCGCGGTCGCGGCCGCCGGACCGGTCGACGTGCTGGTCAACAACGCGGGCGTCGGGCTCCTGAACGCGCTGGAGGGCGTCTCGATGGACGCCGCGCGGGAGGTGTTCGAGACGAACACCCTCGGCACGATCGCGATGACCCGGGCCGTACTGCCGCAGTTCCGGGAGCGCCGTGCGGGCGTCGTCGTCAACGTGACGTCGAGCGTGACGCAGCGCCCGCTGCATCTGCTGTCGGTCTACACGGCGAGCAAGGCGGCGGTGAACGCCTTTACCGAGTCCCTGGCGCTGGAACTCGAACCGTTCGGCGTGCGCGCGCGGCTGGTCATCCCCGGCCGCGCCCCGGAGACCGCGTTCGGCGCCAACGCGCGCGCCCGCATGGGCATGGACATCCCCGAGGCCTACGCGGCGGTGGCCGCGCAGGTCTTCGCCGGCTTCCAGCAGGCGGACGAGGACCTGACCCGGCCCGCGGACGTGGCGGAGGCGGTGTGGCGCGCGGCGACGGACCCGTCATGCCCCACGCGCCTGCCGGCCGGTGCCGACGCGGTGGCGTGGGCCAGGGCGGGCTGAGGGCGGGCTGAGGACGGAGTGCGCGCGGAGTGCGGGCGGCGGCGAACCGCGCCGGCCCCGGACCGGAGGTCCGGGATCCCGACGCGGAAGCCCGGGCTCAGGACGGATCCGCGGACGCGCCGGCCGTCCGGCCCAGGCCCAGGGCCTGATGCAGGATGCGGCTGAGCTGCTCGGCCGAGTACGGCTTGTGCAGCAACGTGAAGTCGTGGGCGTCCGACTGCGCGAGCACGTGGCTGTAGCCCGATGTCAGCACCACGGGCACCTGCGGCGCGCGCCTCCGCAGCTCCTGCGCGAGCGCGACGCCGCCCATGCCGGGCATCACCACGTCCGAGAAGATCAGGTCGAACCGGTTCCCCGCCCGGCCGAGTTCGTCCAGCGCCTCCTCGGCGTTGGCCGCCCAGGTCGGCTGGTAGCCCAGATCCTCCAGGATCTGCGTCGCGAACTGCCCGACGCCGACATTGTCCTCCACGACCAGGACGCGCTGCCCGCTCCCGAGCGGCGCGCGGTCCGCATCCTGCAGGCGGTCACCGGCCGGACGCTCCTGCGACCGCACCTCCGGCAGGTAGAGGGTGAAGGCGGTGCCGGCACCGAGGGTGCTGCGCACGTCGACGTCGCCGCCCGACTGCTTGGCGAAGCCGAACACCTGGGACAGGCCGAGGCCGGTCCCCTTGCCCACCTCCTTGGTGGTGAAGAACGGCTCGAAGATCCGCCCGATCTGCTCGGGCGGGATGCCCGTGCCGGTGTCGATCAGCGACACCGCCGCGAAGGGCTTCTGGGACCCGGCATGGCCGCGGATGGCCGGCAGGGCCGCGCCGCAAGTCACGCGCAGGATCAGCGTCCCTTCTCCATCCATCGCGTCGCGGGCGTTGACCGCCATGTTGACGAGCGCGGTCTCGAACTGGCTCACATCCGCGCGGATCAGGCAGGTCGTCTCCGGCACCTCGGTCACGACCTGCACCCGCGCGCCCGTCAGCGTGTCGAGCATGTCGGCGATCGCCCGCACCCTCTGGCCGACGTCGAACACCTCGGGCTTGAGGGCCTGACGGCGCGCGAAGGCCAGCAGCTGGCCCGTGAGCTTCGCGGCCCGCTCGACGGTCTCTGAGACCGCGTCGAGGTAGCGGCGCTTGCGGACCTCCGGCAGATCGGGCCGGCGCAGGAAGTCGACGGACGAGCGGATGATGGTCAGCAGGTTGTTGAAGTCGTGCGCGACGCCGCCGGTGAGCTGGCCGACCGCCTCCAGCTTCTGGGACTGGCGCAGCGCTTCCTGCGCCTGGGCCAGCTCGGCCTGGCCGCGCAGGCGCTCGGTGACATCCACGACGAACTGGTAGCAGCCCGCGCGCGCGCCCCGCGCGTCGCGCAGGGTGCGGAAGCTGATCTCGTAGTGGGGACGCGCCCGCCCGGCGTCGCCGAACGCCTCGACCAGGGTGATCTCCTCGCCGGCGAGCCCGCGTCCCCAGACCGCCCGCACCTGCGCCTGGTGCTCCGGCTGATCGGCCAGCAGGTCGAGCATGTTGTCGCCCACCTTCGGCCTCACGCCGTAGATGCGCGCGAACTCGTCGGCATTCGCCTTGTTGATCGCCAGGATGTTGTAGTCGAGATCGGCCGCCATCACCATGATGTCGGTCCTCTCGACGATCGTGGCGAAGAGATTGCGCTCCGCGGTGCGCTCGGAGACCTGCAGCTCCAGGGTCTCGTTCAGGTGCTGGAGGCGGCGCTCGCTCTCGGCCAAGCGCTGCTCGGCCTCCTTGCGCCGGCTGAGATCGGCCGTAACGATCAGCAGGCTCTTGAGCCTGCCGTCCGCGTCGTCGAGGCGCCGGATGCTGCTGCTCGCCCAGATCGCGCTGCCGTCCGGGCGGCGATACCGCTTGTCGAGGGCGACGCTGCGGTCGGTCTCGAGGGCCCGCGCCATCGCGGCCGCGCTCGGCGACCGGTCCGCGGGATCGGTCACGTCGCCGATGCCGAGCCGCAGCAGCGCCTCGGCCGGCCGGTCGAGGATGCGGCACAACTCGGTGTTGACCCGCAGGAAGCGCCCCGCGGCATCCACCTCCGACAGGCCGACGGAGGCGCCGGCGAAGATCGCCGCCAGGTGCTCCTCGCTCTTGCGCAGGGCCGCCTCGGCGCGGGCGCGCTCGATCGCCGCCTTCACGCGCTCGCCGACGTCGCGGATCAGGTTACCCTCGGCGGTGGTCCAGGCGCGCGGGACCGCGCTCTGCACCGCCAGCAGGCTGACCCACTCCGCGCCGCGGAACAGCACGACGTCGACGAAGGCCGCGACCTCGCGCGACCCGAGGCCGGCGCGCGCCGCGTCGCTGAACCGGAGATCGGCGGCCACGTCCTCGACCGCGACGACGTTCCCGTCGCGGTAGGCGGCCAGCAGGTCAGGGCCGAACGCGGCCAGGGAATGCTCCCCCACGATCGAGCCGACGCCCCGGGCGTATTCGCGCTCGACCTTCATCAGGCTGCCGCAGATCTCGGCGTAGAAGACGCGGCTGGCACCGAGGCGCTCGCCGAGGCGCCGCGAGGCCACCTCGACGATCTCCGCCGACACGGTCAGCGGGCGGAGCGTGTCGCTGAGATCGAGCAGGAAGGATTGCCGCTCCTCGTTGTCCCGAAGCGACGCCTCCGTCTCGCGCGGACGGCGCGCGGCGGGCTCCTGGCCGGCGAGCGCCGTGCAGGCCCCGTAGAGGCCGGCGACGTGCCCCGCCGTGTCCCGGACGGGCACCAGGGAGAGGGCGAAGCGCGCCGCGCCGGCCCCGTCGCCCCCGTCGTGGGGGACGTGCTCGCCATCCGCCGTGTGGACCGGGCGGCCGGAATAGGCCCTGTCCACGAGGGGGGCGAGACCGGCCCCGATCGCGCCCCAGACCTCGAGGTAGTCCCGGCCGAGGGCCGCGGGATGCCGCTCGCCGAGGATCTGCGCGTAGAGATCGTTGTACAGGAGCCGCCGCTCCGGACCCCAGACGATGAACATCGGCTGGTTCGCGCCGAACATGACCGCGACGAGGGTCTTCAGGGATTCGGCCCAGGCGAGCGGCGCGCCGAGGGGCGTACTGTCCCAATCGTGCGCGCTCAGGAGCACGCCCATCGCGCCGCCGTCGGCCAGGAAGGCCGGGCCGCGGATCGGGGCGTCAGATCTGCCGTGCATGACGTCCTGGCGCGGCTTCGAAGGGCATCGGGGAATCCTGGGGCGACGGGGTCGAATGCCGGTCTCGCCCGCTCCCTCGGGCGGCCGGCCGCGTTGCGGCGCGGGCCGGCGGATCATCGCACGCGGAGGTTACCGCGAAGGTCGACCCGGTCCGTTCGGTCGTCGGGGCGGCATCGCGCATCTGGTCGCCCGGCATGCCAGAGCGGTCCCACGAGACGCCGAGCTTGTCAAAGCCGGGGCCGCGATCGCGATCCCCGCCTCGCAGAATCCTGATACAGCCGGGGACCGGACAAGCCGGGCCGCGCGTCGTCCAGGTCCCTCAGGAGACGGCGGCCGGGCCGCGCGCCGGGCGGGCGGAGGCGAGCTGGCCCTGCAGGGTCAGCGCCAGGGCGTTCGAGCGCCACGGCCGCCGGACGATGTCGGCGATGGGAACCGCCGCGAGCACCTCCGGCTGCACCGCGTCGGTCGCCGACAGCGAGAGCACGATCGGCCGCACGGAGATCGCCGCGGCCCGGTGCGCGAAGGCGAGGCCCGAGGAATCGGCGAGACGGTTCTCGACGATCAGCAGATCGAACCGCTGCGGATCCCGCCGGAGGACGGCCAGGGCCGCCTCGGGATCCGCGTAGCCGACCGGCTCGTAGCCCAGGGCGGCCAACGTCTCCTCGTCGTCCTGGACCGACCCGGGCGTGCGCCCGACCAGCATCACGGTCCCGCCGGCCGCCGCCCCGCCCTCGACCTGCGGGATCACGGGCAGCCACACCGCGAAGGCGCTGCCCCGGCCCGGTGCGCTGCGCACGTCGAAGGCGCCGTCGTGCTCCTGAACGAACTCGTAGGCCGTGGCGAGCCCCAGGCCGGTCCCGGCCGGACGGGTGGTGAAGAACGGCTCGAAGATCCGCGCCAGCGTGGCCTCGTCCATGCCGCGGCCGGTGTCGGACACGCGGATCCGCACGTAGTTGCCCGGCCGCAGGGTACCGTGGGTCAGGGCGCCGGGACCCGGCAGAGCGACGCGGTCGAGCCGCACGTCGACGGCCGCGCCCGGCTCGGAGGCCTGGACGGCGTTGCGGATGAGGTTGTGGACCACCTGCTGCAATTGCGCCGGCTCGCCGCCGACGCGGGCGCCCTCCGCGGTGCCCGAGAGCTCGATCGTGGCCGGGCCGGCCGTGGAGGCGCGGATCTGCGCCACGGTCTCGTGGACCACCGCGTCGGCCGCGCTGGTACACTGCGCGGAACGCCCGCGGCGGCCGAAATCGAGGATCTGGCCGGCGATCTCGCGCGCGCGGCCGCCGGCCTGGACCAGCAGCCCGACATGCTCGGCCGCCCGACCGGGATGGGCCGGCAGGGCGTCCCCGGCGATCTCGGCATGGCCCAGCATGACGTTGAGGACGTTGTTGATGTTGTGGGCGACGCCGCTCGCGAAGGTGCCGATGGCCTCGAGCCGCTGCGCGCGGCGCAGGGCCGCCTCGATCTCCCGGCGCTCGGCCCAGACGTGCTGCCGCTCCAGGGCGGCCGCGAAGCTGTCGGCGACGACCTGCAGCAGGCCGCGCGAGTGCCGCAGCCACGGCGGCAGGCCGGAGGTGGTGCGCTCGAAGCAGAGCAGGCCGACGATGCGCTCGCCCCGGCGCAGCCGCGCGCAGGCCCACGAGACGACGCCGCGCGCGGCCAGGGACCGGCGCAGGGCCGGCGGCCCGGTCTCGTCCGCCACCTCGACGAAGATGAGATCGCTGGCGGCGGCCGCCACGTCGTGCACGAGAGCCTGCTGGGCCACCGGCCAGCCGCTCGGCGGCGCGAGGCCGGGCCGGTTCCAGAGGTAAACCGCGCCGGTGCCGTCGAGCATGAGGACATAGCCATGATCCGTGTCGAGCCCCTCGCCCACGATGGCGAGGACGTCCACGATGCGCGTGGCGGTCTCGTCGGGCTGGCTCGCCAGGAACCGGTTCGCCGCCCGCGCCACGACGGTCTGGAAGGCCACGGTCCGGCGCAGGATCCGGGTCCCGGCCCGCATCAGCAGGCCCACGCGGACCACGAGGGCGAGGAGCGCGAGGGCGACGGCGTAGAGCGCGAGGCGGAACCCGTCCGCCCGGGCCTGGCGCCGGTCGCGGAGGCCGCGGCGGGCGTCCAGGAGCGCCTCGCGGGCCGCCTCGCTCGACGAGGCCGGCAGCGAGCGCGTGACCGCGTCGACGTGCGGCAGCAGTTCCAGGAGCTGCCGCCCGTGCAGGACGATGGCGTCGACGTCGCCGGCCCGGGCGGCCGCCCCGTCGGCGGCGTGCAGCGTCTCGAGGCGGCTCCGGATGTCGGCGAGACGCGCCGGCGTCGAGTCGCGCACGAGTTCCGAGACCCGGATCTGGAGCGCGGCGACCGCGCGCGCGAGCCCGGGGGCGATGTCGGACTCGGACAGACGGTCGCTGAGCGAGTCGAAGTAGGCGATCGAGTTCTGCACCAGGGCGTTGCCGGTCTTGAACCGCTCGACCATCTCGGCCTCCCGGTCCACCGCCTCGGCCAGCACCCGGACATCGGCATCCCCGGCATTGCTCGCCTGCAGGTCGGCCACGGCCTTGTGCATCTCGCGCAGGTGCGCGACGATCGGATCGTAGTTGCGCAGCAGGCCGGTCCGGGCCCGCAGCACATCGTGCTGCATGCGCGACTCGGCCAGCGCCAGGGCGTCGACGGTCCGCTGGGTCGCCACGTAGGCGGCCTCCATCCCGCCGCTGCCGTTGATCAGCAGCCATGTCAGCAGCGCCGCGAGCAGCGCGCCGAGCGTGACGGCCTGCAGGGTCAGTCTCATAGCTGCGGCTTGCCGTCCGGGCGCGCGCCGTCCTGCAACCCCGCGCCGGGCGCCGGCGGCGCGGTCAGGGGCCGGCCCTCGTAGGTGCCGGTCAGGGTCCCCAGGAAGGCGACGATCCCGTCGACCTGCGCCGGGGTGAGTTCCCGGCCGAGCTGCGCCCGCGCCATGAGCCGGACCGCCTCGGGGAGCGTGGCGACGCCGCCATCGTCGAAGTAGGGCGCGGTGACCGCGACGTTGCGCAGGCTCGGCACCCGCAGCACCTCGGCGACCTTGTTGGGGATCGTGACGAAGATCCCGACCTTCTCGAACAGGTTGCCGCCGACATTGACGCCCTGGTGGCACGCCGCGCAGCCGATCCGTCGGAACAGGTCGTAGCCCGCCCGCTCCGGGCCGGTGATGGCGCGGGCGTCGCCGCGCAGCCAGCGGTCGAAGCGGCTGTCCGGGGTGAGGAGGGTGCGCTCGAAGCTGTTGATCGCGTCGATCACCGCCTCCCGGTCGGCCACGCGGCCGTAGGCGGCCTGGAACATCGGGGCGAGCACCGGGTCGTCGCGGACCGTGTCGAGGATCCGCGGCCAGGAGCCGCCCAGGAATTCGGGCCGCGTCAGGGCGAGCTCGGCCTGCTCGCGCAGGCTCGGGATGTCGCCGGCCCAGCCCAGCCGGAAGCTGAGCGCCGCGTTGAAGGCCGTCGGCGTGTTGCGCGGAACCGGCGTGCCGTCGGCGGTCAGGTTCCGGGGCACCGCGCTCGCGCCGCTGGTGCGGATGTCGTGACAGGTGATGCAGGCCCGGTCGCCTCCGCGCGACAGCCGCGTGTCGGTGAAGAGCAGCCGGCCGATGGCGGCCCGGTCCGGGTCCGCCCCCAGGGTGCCCGGCACCGGCGTGATCACCCCCAGGGCATCCGCGGCCTCGGCGGAGAGTTCGGCGTCGGCCGGCCCCTCGTGCGGCCCCTCGTGCGGCCTCTCGTGGGCGGCCGCCGCGAGGATCGCCAGCGCGCTGGCGAGGAGCGAGGCGACCGCGACGCGGCCGCGGCCGGGACGGAACCGGGCCACGGCTACAGCTTCTCGACGGTCGCGGTGAGGACGTAGCCGACGCCGCGCTCGGTGACGATCAGGCGGGGCGCGCTCGGATCCGCTTCCAGCTTGCGGCGCAGCCGCAGGATCTGGACGTCGATGCTGCGGTCGAACACGTCCTCGTGGACGCGCGTGGCCTGGAGGAGCTGCTCGCGGCTCAGCGGGCGCTGGGGCGCGTCGAGGAAGGCCACCAGCAGCGCGTACTCGCCCTTGCTGAGCGCGACCTCCGCACCGTCGGGATTGGTGAGGCGCCGGCGGCGCCGGTCCAGCACCCAGCCGGCGAAGCGGCTGCGATGGGACTCCTGAACCCGCGCCGGGGCGGGCGCCACCTCGGCCCGCCGCAGGATGACCCGCACCCGCGCGAGCAGCTCGCGCAGGCCGTAGGGCTTCACGAGATAGTCGTCGGCGCCGAGTTCGAGGCCGATCACCCGGTCGATCTCGTCCCGGCGATGGCCGGTGGTGATGATCACCGGCAGGTCGCTCCGGGCGCGCAGGTCGCGCAGCAGGTCGAGCCCGTTCTCCGAGCCCAGCCGCAGGTCCAGCACGACGAGGTCGAATTCGGCCTCCGCGAGCCGCTTCTCCGCCTCCGCCCGGTCGGTCGCCGCGGTCACGGCGACGTCGTGATCGGCGAAGTGGTCCGAGACGATGCGCTGCATGCCGGCGTCGTCCTCGACGAGGAGGATGCGGGTCGCGCCGGCGCGCGCGCTCCGACCCTGAACCCGGTCCAGACTGGATTCGACCATGGCCACCTCCGGTTCGCGGCGGCCCGCCGCGACGGCACGATCTCGACGCGCCGGCTCCCGGGGCGGGAGGAGCGTCCGGTCGGGCGGATATCGCCGACCGGAAGACCTTCGCGTCCGTCGCCGGTCCGCCCCGGCGGCCTATCTGGGCGCGTCCGGTCATCGGGCCTTACACGGCCGAGTTGATATCACGCCCCCTAAAAGATTGCGCCCTTCGCATTGTGCGTGACAGCACAGCGCGAGCATTCGAACGGTCCCGTACCGTATCGGACCAACGAAAATCGGACCTGTTACCGTTGTAACGGAAAACATCTTGCCCAGACACGGGGATGTAACTCGCGAAAATCACGATCACGCTCTCGCAATAGAGAGGTGATCATGCCTGACGCCGCGATCCTGGAAATCCGCCCGCGCCGTCGGCGACACTTCGGCAAGTCCGGGCCCGACTTCCGGAATGCGCCGGCTGACCTTGCCGGGCCGCCGCGACGCCCGCCGCGGGAGCGCGACGGGCCGATCTCGTCTCCGGTCGCCGCGTCGCAACCGGCGCGCGGCGGCCTCGGACGACGGCTGCTCGACGCGCTGGTGGTCAGCTTCGCGTTCGGCGGGTGCATCCACAGTATCCACCCGGATTACGTCGACTTCCTGCGCGATATCAGCAGCACGAATCGGCACGCGCTCTGATCTCTCCGCTGTCGACAGAGCAACCTCATCCAGATCGATCCAGCCAGGTCCGCCTCGTCGCGGCCTCACCGCGCCTGCGCCGCGGGACGTGCCCCCGAGCAGGGCGGGCATGACGCCCGCCCGCGATCATCTTGGGACATCCAGATCATGTCGCTCAACGTCCTCTGCATCTCGTGGGGCACCACGGGCAACCTCAGCCCTGTCCTCACGGCGGCCCGGCAGCTGCGCCGCGCGGGGCACCGCCCGCGCGTCATGGCCGACCCGGCGATGTGCGGGGAGGTCGAGGCCGCGGCCTTCCCGTTCGTCGGGTGGCGCCGGGCCCCGACCGGCCTCGATGCCGATCCGGCCGACTTCTCGGATCTCGCCGACTGGCTGCGCCGGACGATGTTCGCCCCGGCGGGCGCCTACGCGGCCGACACGCTCGACGAGATCCGCCGCCTCGCGACCGACGCGGTCCTGAGCCTCGACCTCCTGCCCGGCTGCGCCCTGGCGGCCGAGGCGGCCGACCTGCCGCACGCGGTCCTGTCGCCGCATATCAGCATCCGCCCGCTCCCCGGCATCCCGCCCGCCGCGAGCGGCCTGACGCCGCCGCGGACCGAGGCGGAGCGGGACGCGGTGGACGCGGCGACGGCCGCGATCGTGTCGGCGATGGAGCAGGGTCGGCCGGCGCTCAACGCCGCGCGGCGCGCCTTCGGGCTGCCGCCGGTCGCCAGCGCCTTCGCGCATTTCGATCGCGCCGACCGCGTCCTGCTGGCCGTCAGCCGCGCCTTCGACTTCGACACGCAGGCGCTGCCCGCCAACTATCGCTACATCGGCCCGCTGCTCGACGAGCCGGGCTGGTCCCGCGGCGCGCTGACCGCGTGGCCCGGGGCGCGGCGGCCGCGGATCCTCGTCGCCGGCAGCACCGGCGCCCAGAACCAGACCGCCCTGCTGCGGCGGGTCGCGCGCGCCGTCGGGACGGTCGAGGCCGAGACCGTCGTGACCACCGGCCCGAATGTCGGGGCCGCGGACCTGGACGCTCCCGCCGCCGTCCGGGTCGTGGCGGCCGCCTCCCACGACGCCCTGATGGCGCGGGCCGATCTGGTGGTGTGCCAGGGCGGTCACGGCACGGTCAGCCGGGCGCTGCTGCACGGCGTGCCGCTGCTGGTGATCCCCCTGGCCCGCGACCAGGCCGACAACGCCGCCCGCGTCGCCCTGCGCGGCGCGGGCCTGCGCCTTCCGGCCGGCGCGGACGAGGCCGAGATCGCCGCGGCGGCGCGCCGGCTCCTGGCGGAGCCGGGCTTCCGCAGGGCCGCCGAGGCCCTCGGGGCAGCCGTGCGGGCGGATCTCGACGCGGGCGGCCTCGTCCGCGAGATCGACGCGATGGTGGCGGCGCGCCGGGATCCCGGGGCCTGGGGTGTCGCTCGAGGCGGAGACCGGCTTTGGGCCTGACCCGCGCCGCCCCGGCGCATCCCCCCATCCGCCCCGGCTCGGCCGCCTTCTCGGCGCTGCTCGGGCTGCTGGCGGCGCTCCCCACCTTCGGGATCGACATGATCCTGCCGAGCCTGTCGGACACGGCGGCCGCGCTGCATGTCCCGGCCACCGCGATGGGCGCGGCTATGGGCGTCTACCTGCTCGGCTTCGGCGGCGCGCTGCTGGTCTACGGTCCGGTCTCGGACCGGCTGGGCCGCAAGCCGGCCATCGTCTGCGGCTGCCTCCTCCTCGTCGTCGGCAGCCTCGGCTGCGGCGCGGCGCGGACGCTGCCGGACTTCCTGCTGTTCCGGGCCGTGCAGGGGATCGGCGCGGCGGGCCCGGGCATGGCGGTCCTCGCGATGGTGCGCGACCTGTTCGAGGGCGAGGCGGCGCGCGCCCGGATGTCGTTCGTCGTCCTCACCATCAACGTGGTGCCGACGGTGGCCCCGACCCTCGGCGCCGGGCTGATGCATCTCGGCGGCTGGCGCCTGATCCACGCCGCGCCGGTCGCCGCCGCCCTGGCGGCCCTGGTGGCGATCCGGCACGTCGACGAGCCCCTGCGGCGCGCCGCGGATCCCGGGCCGGCCTCCGGGATCCTGCGCGGCTACGGGCGGATCCTGGCGAGCCGGGTCTTCCTCGGCCACGCCCTGTGCAACGCCGCGGCGGCGGGGGCGGTCTTCGCCTACATCACCGGCTCGGCGCTGGTCTTCGTCGACGCCCTCGGCCTCGACCCGCTGGCCTACGGGCTGGTCTTCGGGGCGAGCTCCCTGTCGGTGATGGCGGGCGCCTTCCTGAACGGGCGGCTCGCGGCCCGGGGCGTCCCCCCGTCGCGGGTGATCGCCGCCGGCCTCGCCCTGGCGACGGGCGCGGCGGCCGCGCTCCTCGTCGCCGCGCTGGCCCGGCCGCCCGCGGCCCTGCCGGTGGTCGCCGCGATGGTCGGCGTGGCCCTGGCCTTCGGCCTCGTATCGCCCAACGCCATGCACGGCGCGACGGAGCGCAACCCGGAGGACGCGGGCGCGGCCAGCGCCGTCGCGGTCTTCCTGCAGATGCTCGCGGCGGCCATCGCCAGCGATCTCGTGGCCCGGTTCTTCGACGGCCGGTCCGCCCTGTCGATGGCCGCCGCGATGCTCGGCTGCTGCCTCGCGGCCGCCGCCGCCCAAGCGGGTCTCGCCCGATCGGCACCCCGCGCCCCCTCCCAGCCCCACGGAGAACCCGCATGATCTTCGACCCGCCCCCCTGGCCGCCCCACTACCTGACCCGCGAGGACGGCCGGCTCGCCCATATCGAGGCCGGGCCGCTCACCCCCGAGGGGCAGCCGCTGCTGCTGATCAACGGCTGGACCGGCGATCACGGCATCTTCACGCCGCAGATCCGGCACTTCGCGAAGACGCGCCGCGTCGTGGCGGTCGACCTGCGCGGCCACGGCGCGAGCGACGCGCCGGAGCGGGCCTACACGGTCGCGGGCTTCGCCGAGGACGTCGCGTGGCAGTGCCGGACGCTGGGCCTCGTGAAGCCGATCGTCATCGGCCACAGCTTCGGCGGCGCGGTGGCCCTGGAGCTGTGCGGCCGCCACCCCGACCTCGCCGCCGGCCTCGTCATGATCGACTCGATCGTCCTGCCGTCGGCGGACAGGGCGGGCGCCGGCGCGATCGAGGGGCTGCTGGCGGGCGTCGGCGGCCCGGATTACCGGTCCGTCGTCCGGGAGATGGCCTGGGCGATCGGCGGCGACTACGACCACCCGGCCAGGCGGAAGGCGATCTTCGAGACGTTCATCCTCGGCGGCTGCCAGCGGACGCCGCAGCACGTCGCCTACGCGGCGCTGCGCGACATGGTGCTGGGTCACGACCCCGTCCCGGCCGCGCGCGCCTGCCGCATCCCGATGGCCTACATCTCGGCGGACGTGCCGCTGGTGGCAGCGGCCCGCGACCTCGACCGGCTGCGGGAGCTCTGCCCGCAGCTCGTGACCGCCCAGACGCTGCTGGCGGGCCACTTCAACACGATCGAGGTGGCCGAGCAGGTCAACGCGATGATCGAGCGCTTCCTGGCGGTCGGCCTGAGGCGGCGCGGGCCGTAGCGGGACGCCGCGGGACCGTCGCCGGACGGGCGGGACCGCACCCGACGCGGGTGCGGTCCCGCGCCCCGTCGCGCGGGGCGCGTCAGGACGCCCGGCCCGCCTCCGTCCGGTCGCCCAGGAGGCGCCGCGCCGACGAGATGACCTGGAGCGTCTGGGAGCTCAGCTGCTCCTCGCGCGCCCGCAGCGCGTAGTGTCTCAGACGGACGATGAGCTGGTCCTCGTCCGGGACCCCGTGGTCCATACCGCCCATCACGAAGTCGGTGATCGTCCGTCGGAGCAGCGTCTCGAAGACGTCGTCCGTATTCGCCCGCCCTGCAACCATGAGGACTTCTCCTTCTGCGAAGCGGCGCCTTTTTCGGAGCGTTAAGTTACGGCATGATTTCGGAACATCTCACACACCAAACCCGCGGCGCCCGGCGTGCTCTTCCGCACAAGGCGGGCGCGGGGGCGCCCGGCCCGCCGGAACGCCGAATGTTATGGCTGTAATCATCGGCCAAGCTCCCGCAATCATCCTGTAGCTCGGGCTTCCGAGAGTTCTCGCGCAACACAGCAGCGAGAATTTCCGGATGAATGCGACCGAAGATCTGACCCGACAGGCCGGGCCGCCCGGCTCCCCGGCCGATGTCCCGACGCTGACGGTGGCGGAGCTCGAGGCCGACCCGCACGGCGTGTTCCGGGCGTGGCGGCCCAGGCTGCCCTTCGTCGGCCACGAGATCGCGGGCGTCCTGATCCTCCGCGCCCGCGACGTCGATCTGCTGATGCGCGACCCCCGCGCCCAGGCGACGGAGACGCTCTATCCGGAATCGCGCGCGATCCCCGAGGGCGCGCTGTTCGACATCTTCGCGCACGGCATGCTCACCGCCAACGGCGCGGTCCACCGCCGGCGCCGCTCGCCCTTCACCCGCACCTTCGCGGCCCGCCTGATCGAAGGCCTGCGCCCCCGGATCCGCGTCGCCGCGGAGGGCCTCGTCCGCGACTGGCTGGGGGACGGAGAGGTCGACCTCGTCGCGCGCTACACCGCCCAGGTCCCCGCCCAGGCCATCGCCGACATCCTCGGCCTGCCGCGCGACGACATTCCCCGGTTCACGCACCTCGCCTACGAGGTCTCGCGGGTCCTGAGCTTCACCTTCGGACCGGAGGACATCCCGGACCTCGAGGCGGCGGCGGTCGCGCTGCAGGACTACGTGGCCGCGATCCTCGCCGCGCGCCGGTCGGCGCCCCGCGACGATTTCCTGTCGCGCTTCCTCGCGGAGGCCGAGGCGGCCGGCGAGCTCACGCCGCAGGAGGTGGTGATCCAGCTCGTGCAGATGATCATCGGCGGCACCGACACGACCCGGGTCGCCGGCGCCATGCAGGTGGCGCTGCTGCTGCAGCATCCCGAGCAGTGGGCGGCGGTCAGCCGCGATCCCGAGCTGATCCCGGCCGCGGTGGCGGAATCCCTCCGCTACGAGCCGAGCGCCGGGTCCGCCGGACGCGTCGCCCGGGAGGACATCCCCCTCGACGGGCACGTCGTGCCGGCCGGGAGCCTGATGCTGCTCTCGACGCTGTCGGCGATGCGGGACGAGACGGTCTACGCGCGTCCCGACACCTTCGACATCCGGCGCACCGACCTCCCGCGCCTCCACCCGGTCTTCGGCGGTGGCGCGCACCGGTGCATCGGCGAGGCCCTGGCACGGATCGAGCTGGAGGAGGGGCTGGGCGCCGTGCTGCGCCTCGCCCCGCGCCTGCGCCTGACCGGTGCGATGCCGGTCCTCCGGGGCCACAGCGGCATCCGCCGCATCGACGCGCTGCGGGTCGCCGCCTAGCGCCCGCGCCGCCTCCCGCGCGCCCGTTGCAGCCGTAGCCACTTCGGCTCCGCGCCGCAGCCACGCCGTAACGGGCCGCCCCCAGCCTCGCTCCCGGACGCCCCGACGATCGTGCCGCGATCGCGCGGCGCCCTCACGTCCCACACGGAAAGGACATGCGATGAAGGTCCTCCTCTGCTCGACGCCCGCCACGGGCCATCTCAATCCCCTCCTCGCGATCGCCCACATGCTGACCGCCGACGGTCACGAGGTCATGGTCCTCTCGGGCTCGGCCTTCCGCGACCGCGTCGTGGCGGCCGGCGCCCGCTTCATGGCCCTGCCGGGCGCGGCCGATTTCGACGGCCGCGACCTCCGCGCCGTCGTGCCCGAGCTGGCCCAGATCGCGCCGGGGCCGGACTGGCTGCGCGTCGCCATGGAGCGCATCTTTGTCGACCGCATCCCCGACCAGGCGCGCGGCCTGCGCGCGGCGCTGCGGGCCTTCCCGGCCTCGGTGGTGATCGGCGACGACATGTTCTTCGGCGTGCTGCCATCGCTCCTGGGGCCCCGCGCGGAGCGCCCCGCCATCGTCCTGTGCGGCACCTCGATCCTGCACTGCGCGCGGCCCGACCGGGCTCCGGCCTTCCTGGGCCTCCCGCCGGCCGAGACGCCCGAGCAGGAGGCCGCCTACGGCCGCATCGCCGAGGCCTACGACGCGGCGGTCGACCGGCCGGTCGGGCTGAGCCTCGCCGCCAAGCTGGCGGAACTCGGGCGCGCCGCCCCGCCCTGGCCGCTGTTCGACGCGGTGGTGCGGCTCGCCGACACCTACCTGCAGCTCACCGTCCCGAGCTTCGAGTACCCTTTCCCGCTGCCGCCGACGGTGCGCTTCATCGGGGCGCTGCCGATCGTCCCGGGGCAGGCGGCGCTCCCGCCCTGGGCGGCCGATCTCGACGGCGCGCGCAAGGTCGTGCTGGTCACGCAGGGCACGGTCGCGAACCACGATTTCGGCCTGCTCGTCGGCCCCGCCCTCCGGGCCCTCGCCGATGAGCCCGACATCCTGACCGTGGTGACGGGCGGCGGCCGGGGGCTCGACGCCATCCCGGGCCCGATCCCCGCCAACGCGCGGCTCTCGCCCTACCTGCCCTTCGAGTGGCTGCTGCCACGGGTCGACGCCATGGTGACCAACGGCGGCTACGGGAGCGTGAACCAGGCCCTGAGCCACGGGATCCCCCTCGTCGCCGCCGGCCTCACCGAGGACAAGGCCGACGTCAACGCCCGCATCGCGTGGTCGGGTGCCGGGATCGACCTCGCCGCGAACGACCCGGCGCCGGAGGCGATCCGGCAGGCGGTGCGGACCGTGCTCGACGCGCCCGGCCATCGCCGGGAGGCGCGGCGCCTCGCCGCCGAGTTCGCCACCTACGACGCGAAGGCCGAGATCCTGCGGCTCCTGTCGAGCCACGGCGGCCGCGCGCGCAGCGCCGCCTGACCGGTCCCGCTCCCGACCCGAGGGCCGTCCCGGCGCGGACGACCCTCTCATCCGCGCCCATCACGGCACCCGGTCCGGCGGACCGGGTGCCGTTCGCGTCTCGGGGCGACGCGTCCGATCTCCGGTCGCGATCGTCCCGGCAACGATCCTGAGCACACCCGTCGATCGCGCCACATTTCTGCTGTCATTGTTTTCCGATCCGCCGAAATCGCGGTGAAAGATCGGGTTTTTACTTTGTCTCCTCCACCACGAGGAGCACCAGATCATGAAATCTCACCGCACACGCTCCGCCGCGGCCCCCGCGATCGGGACGCTGCTGATGGTCCTGGCGGCCCCGACCGAGGCGCGGGCGCAGCCGGTCCCGCGCTTCGCGCAGCCCGACGTTCAGCGCCTCGCGGCGATCATCCATGCACGCCCGTTCCGGACGGATCTGGACCTCCGCTCCCCCGCCGTGGCGCGCGAGCACGCGCGCGCCCAGCGCATCATCGGCCGCGTCTGCACGGGCTGCTGATGCCCGCGATGGCGCTCCGGCAGCCCCGCGCGGACAGAGCGGACGCCTGTCCCGGCCGCGCGGGGGGTGCCGGGCGACGGGCGGGGACCGCCCCGATCCGCCGACGCCTCGCCGTCGCGGCGGCGGAGCACGGCCGGCTCCTCGCCGCGGCGCCCCTGCCGCTGCTCCTGGCGCTCGCGGCCACGACGACGCCGGAGCCGGTCACCCTCGGGCTCGGCGGCCTCGCCCTGGCGTGGCTCTCGCTGCGGGTGCAGCGCCTGCGCGGAGCCGCGCGCGCCGCGACGCGCCAGCGGAACAACCTCGCGCGCCTGACCGCGCCGACGGTCGCCCGATGGGTCGCCGAGACGGATCGCGCCGCCCGGCGCCCCGGCTGGGAGCAGGAGGCGACGGTGCTCTTCGCCGACATCCGCGGTTTCACCCGCCTCTGCGAGGGCATGGCGCCCGGCGAGGTCGCGGATTTCCTCGCCGCGTTCCGGTCCTGCGCCGCGCGCGCGATCGAGGCGGCGGGCGGGCTCGTCGACAAGTTCGTCGGCGACGAGGTGATGGCGGTGTTCGGCGTGCCGGACGCGGCGGCCGGGGACGCCGAGCGCGCCATCGCGGCGGCGCGCGCGCTCGCGGCCGCGATGGCGGCCTGGAGCCGGGAGCGCGGGGAGGCCGGCCAGCCGCCGGTGCGGCTCGGCATCGGACTGCATCGCGGCCCGGTCTTCATCGGCGTCATCGGGGCGGAGCGCATCGAGTTCACGGCGGTCGGCGACACCGTCAACGTGGCCCGTCGCCTGGAACAGATGACCCGCGCGCTGCCCTGCGACTGCCTCGCCTCGGAGGCGGTGGTGCGGGCCGCGCCGTCCGGCGGGGCGCGGCTGATCGCCGTCGGGCCGGTGCGCGGCGCCCGCACCGTCCTGCGCCTGTTCACCCTCCGGCTCGACCCGCCGCGGACGCGTGCGGACCGAACCGGCGCGTCCTGAAGACCCGGCGGGGCAGGGGGCGGCGACCGCGTCCCGCCGCCCTTCCGGATGCCGCCCTCACGCGCGGGGTCCCTCGGCGAGATCGTCGAGGTCGACGCGCCGGGTGATCCCCAGCGCGTCCAGGAAGGCCGCGTCGTGGCTGACGACGAGGAGCGCGCCGTCATAGGCCGCCAACCCGGCCTCGAGGGCCGCGACCGCGTCCAGGTCGAGGTGGTTGGTCGGCTCGTCGAGGAGCAGGAGGGGCGGGGGCGCGCGGTTGCCGAGCGCGCAGGCGAGGGCGGTCCGGACCTGCTCGCCGCCGCTCAGCGCCGCGACGGGGCGGTCGGCGGCGGCCGACCGGAACTGGAATCGCGCCAGGGCCGCCCGGCACCCGTTCGCGTCCTCCCCCGGGTTGAGACGCGCGAAGTTCTCGGCGACGGTCCGGTCGCGGTCGAGCAGGTCGAGGCGCTGGTCGAGCAGCGCGGCGCGCACGCCGACCGACACGCGGCCCGACCACGGGCTGAGGCGGCCGGCGACCACGGCGAGCAGGGTCGACTTCCCCGACCCGTTCCGCCCGCAGAGGGCGACGCGCTCCGGACCCGTGACCGCGAGGGACACGGCCCTCAGGACCGGTTGTCCCGGCCGGTAGCCGACCGTCACATCGGTGAGCGCGAGGACGCGCCGGTCGGCGTGGAGCCCGCTCGGCGGGACCGCGATCGCGGCCGGCTTCACCGACGCGATCCGGTCCCGGGCCTCGATCAGTTCGGCCTCGGCGCCGGCGCGCTGGCGCTCGGTGAGGCGCGCGCTCCCGCCCGCCGTCCGCTCGGCGTTGTCCCGGCGGGCCCCGGCCAGGATGCGGGGCAAGTCGCCCTTCGCGGAGCGGCGATGCCCGGCCGCGTCGCGGCGCTGCTGGCGCTCGACCCGCTCCTGTGCCCGGCGGGCGAGGTCCGCCGCCCGCTTCTCGGCGACCGCGAGGTCGTGCTCGGCCGCGGCGAGGCGCGTCGCCTTGGCCTGCCGGAAGGCCTCGAAATTGCCCCGGTAGCGGGTCGCCCCCGCCGGCGCGAGGTCCACGATGGCGTCCATCGCGTCCAGCAGGGCCCGGTCGTGGCTGACCACGACCGCGCCGGCGCGCCAGCCCTGCAGCACCTCGCGGACCGCCCGCCGCCCGTCGCGATCGAGATCGTTGGTCGGCTCGTCGAGGAGCAGGAAATCCGGCGCGGCGAAGATCGCCGCGGCGAGCGCCGCGCGGGCGCGCTGCCCGCCGGAGAGGCGCCGCAGCGGCGTGTCGGGGCTCACCGGCACGCCCGTCCGCGCCAGCGCTCCCGTCAGGCGCTCCGCGAGCGTCCAGTCGGCGAGGGCGAGCTCGTCGGCCTCCGCCGCACCGGTCTCCGCGCGGCGGAGCAGCGCCAGGCCCGCGGTCGCGCCGAACAGGTCGGCGACGGTCTCGTCCGCGGTCGGGCCCGCGAACTGGCGCAGCAGCGCGACCGTGCCGTCGCGGTGGACGGTGCCGCTCGTCGGCGCGAGGCGGCCCGCGAGGAGGCTCAGGAGCGTGCTCTTGCCGGCGCCGTTGCGGCCGACGATGCCGGTCCGCTCCCGCGCGAAGCTGGCGGTGATGCCGGAGAGGACCGGGCGCTCGTCAGGCGCGGTCCACGCGACGTTCAGGAGGGCGAGCTGTGCTGGCATGCGGAGAGACGGTCCTGGCGGCAAGGCGGGGCGGCGTTGCAGTCAGGGTCAGTCTCATCGGCGTCTCGGCTCCGGCGGGGCGCCTCGGTAGCGCCGGCCGCGCCCTCCCGCAATGCCGCCGTCGCTTTTTTCGCCGGGATGTCACAAACCGGGACGCTGCATCGTCTCGTCGCCGACCGGGAGGCCGGAGCGGCAGGGTGCCGCTCGGCCCGGTCCGCGCCGGAGACGGGAAACATGAAGATCGTGGTGATCGGCGGCAGCGGGTTGATCGGCCGGCATCTGACGGCCGAGCTGGAGCGCGCGGGCCACGAGGCCGTCCCCGCCTCTCCGAGCACGGGCGTCGACGCCGTGACCGGCGACGGCCTCGCCGAGGTCCTCGTCGGCGCCGACGCCGTGGTCGACGTCGCGAACGCGCCCTCCTTCGAGGACGCGGCGGTGCTCGACTTCTTCGAGCGCTCGAGCCGCAACCTCCTCGCCGCCGGCCGGCAGGCGGGCCTCAAGCACCACGTCGCCCTCTCGATCGTCGGCACGGATCGCCTGGACGGCAACGGGTACTTCCGGGCGAAGGTCGCGCAGGAGCGGCGGATCGCGGCCTCGGGCCTCCCCTACACCATCGTCCGCGCGACGCAGTTCTTCGAGTTCATCGCCACGATCGCCGAGGCCTTCGCGGTGGGGGATCGGATCGTCGTGCCGGACGCGGATTTCCAGCCCATCGCGGCCACGGACGTCGCCGCGGCGCTCGCCGCGGTGGCGGTCGGCGCGCCCGCCGACGGGACGATCGACGTCGCGGGGCCGGAGCGCTCGTCGTTCCGGGCGTTCGTCGCCCGGCGCATGGCGGCCGCCGGCGACGGCCGCGCGGTGACGGTTGACGGCGCGGCCCGCTACTTCGGCGCCCCGCTGGCGCGGGGCTCCCTGGTTCCCGACGACGGGGCCGCGGCCCGCCTCGGCGGCACGCGCTTCGAGACCTGGCTCGCGACGGCATGACGGGACCCGACCGTCCCCGCGGACAGGTCCGGCCGCGACGCGTCCGGGCATCCGATCCGGTCGCGCGGCCGGTGCACGGGGACGGGACCGCCACCTTCGAGGCCCACCGCCCCCGGCTCCTCCGCATCGCCTACCGCATGCTCGGCTCGCGCAGCGAGGCCGAGGACGTCGTGCAGGACGCGTGGCTGCGCTGGGTCGCGGCGGACCGGACCGGGGTCGCGGCGCCCGACCGGTTCCTCGCGCGCGTCGTGACGCGGCTCTGCCTCGACCAGATCAAGTCGGCGCGCGCGCGGCGGGAGAGCTATGTCGGCCCCTGGCTGCCGGAGCCGCTGGTCGAGGCGGCGGCGGACGGCGTGGACGAGGACGACCTCACCCTGACCCTGATGCTCGCGCTCGAGCGGCTGTCCCCCTTGGAACGCGCGGCCTTCCTGCTCCACGACGTGTTCGGCCTGCCGCTCGGCGACGTCGCGGAGACGCTCGGGCGCGCGCCGCCGGCGGTGCGCCAGCTCGCGGCGCGCGCGCGCCGGAACGTTCGGGCCGCGCGCCCGCGCTATCCCGTGACCCGCGACGAGGGCGAGCGCGTCGCCCGGGCGTTCTTCGAGGCCTCCGCGAGCGGCGATGTCGCGCGGCTGCGGACGCTGCTCGCCGACCGCGTGACGCTGTCCTCGGACGGGGGCGGCAAGGTGCTCGCCTTCGTCAATCCGATCCGGGGGCTGGAGCGCCTGCTCCGGCTCTACGCGGGCGTGCGGCGCAAGTGGGGTGACGACCGGGCGGCGCTGGTCGCGTTCGTGTGGATCGACGGGCTTCCGGGCTATGTCAGCCGCGAGCGCGGCGGCCTCCTGCAGACGACCGCCCTCGCGATCGAGAACGGCCGGATCGACGCCATCTACGTCACGCGCAATCCCGACAAGCTCCGCCACGTCGCGCGCGCCGTCGCGGCCGGGCCGACGCGCGGCGGCGCGGCCGCGACCGGAGCGGGCCCGTCTTGACGACCCGCCCCGCGGCGCGGCTTGCATGGCGCGCGGCGGGCCCTCGCGTCGCCGCAGGTGGACCGACCCACGCGGACTGATCAACCATGCCGGCGCGCCCGCTCGTCCTGTTTCCCGATCCGCGCCTGACGCGCCCGGCCGAGCCGGTCGACGCGTTCGGGCCGTCCCTGCAGGCCCTGGCCGACGACGTCCGGGACACGCTCATGGCCGAGAGCGCCATCGGCCTGACGGCCCCGCATATCGGCGTCCCCGCGCGCCTCGTGGTGGTCCGGATGTCGCCGGACGAGAGCGCCCGCATCTACGTGAACCCCGTCGTGTCCTGGGCGTCCCCCGAGACGGCAACCCACGACGAGGGCAGCGTCAGCATGCCGGGGGTGCGCGAGCGGATCGCCCGGCCCGCCCGCATCCGCCTGAGCTACCGCGACCTCGACGGGTCCGCCCGCGAGGCGGAGACGGAGGGCTTCCCGGCCGCGGTCCTCCAGCACGAGATCGACCAGCTCGACGGCGTGTTCTGGATCGCCCGCCTGTCGCGGCTGAAGCGCGAGCGGCTGCTGAAGCGGTTCGAGAAGGGCCGGCCCGCCTAGACAGGTCCGGGCCCCGCCGGCGGGAGCCGGCGCCCCGCCGCGAGCGTGCTGGCGGAGCCGGCGCAGGGAGGGCTAGGATGAGGGCGACGTCGCCAGCCCTCCGGACTTGTCTCCGCAGAACGGACCTTGCGCATGCATCCTGCCGTGGCCGCCGCCACCGCCTTCAAGGCGGTTCACGAGACCGGTCAGGTCCCGGACTACGAGCGCATCCTGCGGCAGGGCTACAGCCGCTTCCTCGCCCCGGGTGACGTCGTCGTCGATGTCGGCGCCCATACCGGGCTCCACCTCGTCGCGTTCGCCGACCTCGTCGGTCCGACCGGCAAGGTCCACGCCTTCGAGCCGATCCCGTTCCTGATGAAGGACCTGGCGCGGCGGTTCGGCCGGCGGCCCGAGGTGGAGCTGCACGACGTCGCCCTCTCCGACACCGCGGGGCGGACCGCATTCACGGTCGCCAGCGTGCCCGGCGAGAGCGGGCTCCGCGCCCGCTACTTCAGCAGTCCCGCCATCACGTCGAAGACGATCACGGTCAGGACGGCGAGGCTCGACACCGTCCTCGGTCATCTCCCCGCGGTGGCCTACATCAAGATGGACATCGAGGGCGGGGAGCTGAACGCCCTGAGCGGCGCGGCCCAGCTCCTCCGGCGATGCCGCCCGATCGTCAGCGTGGAGTACGGCTGGGCCGGCTACTCCGCCTACGGGCACGCGCAGGACTCCCTCTACCGGTTCGCCGAGAGCCACGGCTACATCTGCGCAGACATCACGGGAAACCTGATCGACGACGCGAGCACGTGGCTCGCGGTCAGCGACTGCGTGACGTGGGATTTCTTCCTCGTCCCGCAGGAGCGTCGACCGGACTGGGGCGCGATGTTCGCGCTCCGCCCGGTGCCTGGACCCGCGTGATCCGGACCCGGGCGGGACAGCGCGACCGGTCCGGATCACGCGGCGGAACAAGCGCCGCGCATGGTGCGTTGCACGCTCCCGCTTCTGCGCCGTCCGGCGTGGCCGTCCGTCCATCGTGCCCAGTCCCGAAGGTCCGTCAGGACCGCGCGCAGGGTATCTCAGACCAACCCGCGTGAAGGGTCGTGACCGTGCCGAAATCGCGGCAGCCGCTGCAATCCTCGTCCGCCGCCAGCGCGCCGCTGGTGAGCCTGCGTCGCGGATCGGGCCAGCTCTTCGAGAGCGAGCGTCGCCTCAACGCGGTCCTCGACAACGCCTCCGTGTCGATCTTCCTGATGGATGACCGCCAGCATTGCATCTACATGAACCGCGCCGCCGAGCAGCTGACCGGCTGGACGCTGCGCGACGTTGTCGCCCGCGACTGCCCGCTGCACGACATCGTCCACCACAGCTACCCGGACGGCCGGCCGTTCCCGCTGGAGGAGTGCGCGATCGACCGCGCCTTCCCGGAGAACAACCAGGAGCGGGGCGAGGAGGTGTTCGTGCACAGGGACGGGCACTTCTTCCCCGTCGCGTTCACCGCCAGCCCGATCCGCGACGACGCGACCAACATCATCGGCACGATCATCGAGGTCCGCGACATCAGCGACGAGAAGGCGGCGGCCGAGCGCCAGCGCCTGCTGATCAACGAGCTCAATCACCGGGTGAAGAACACCCTCGCCACCGTGCAGTCGATCGCCGCGCAGACCTTCCGGGGGCAGACGGACCAGACGGCGCGCGCCGTCTTCGACGCCCGGATGGCCGCCCTGTCAAACGCCCACAACGTGCTGGTCGAGGACAATTGGGAGAGCGCCAGCCTCCGCAGCGTGGTCGAGCGCGCGCTCGCCCCCCACCTTTTGGCAGAGGTCGATGCCGGCCGCTTCCGGTTACAGGGACCGGACGCGCGATTGCACCCTAAGGTAGCAGTGACGCTGGCAATGGCCTTACACGAGTTGATGACCAACGCGGCGAAGTACGGCGCCCTATCGACGCCCGAAGGCCAGGTCGCGGTGACGTGGTCCCTGCACGACCGGGATGACGGCCGGCAGCAGCTCGACCTGCTCTGGGAGGAGCGGGGCGGCCCACCGGTCGCGCCCCCGACCCGCAGGGGGTTCGGCTCACGGCTCATCGAGCGGCAATTGCCGCTGGAGTTCGACGGCAGCGCGGCGATCACCTACGCGCCCGCGGGCGTGACTTGCCAGATGCGGATCCCGCTGACCCGCCTCGGCTGGATCGGCCAGGAGACGGTCGAAGGACCGCGCGCGCCATGACGCCGCTCGCCGGACGCCGGGTGCTGCTGGTCGAGGACGAGAGCCTCGTCGCCATGCTGGCCGAGGACATGCTGCTCGACCTGGGCTGCGAGGTCGTGGTGGCGATGCGCCTCGACAGGGCCCTGGCCCATGCCCGGAGCGAGGCGTTCGATCTGGCGGTGCTGGACGTGAATCTCGGCGACGCGCGCAGCTACCCGGTCGCCGACCTGCTGCTGGCGCGCGGGACGCCGTTCCTGTTCGCCACCGGGTACGGGCAGCACGGCCTGGACGCAGCCTATCAGGCCGTTCCGGTGCTTCAGAAGCCCTATCAGGCGGCGCCGCTCGAGCATCTGCTGCTCCGCCTGCTGAGCGGCGAGGACGCGTGCCGCGCGGACCCGACCGGCCTGCCGCCGTCCTGCCGCTGTCGGGCATCCGAGCCCGCCCACGGGCAGTTCCGCGCCGATCCCATCCGCTGAGGCGGCCGGGCCGATGCGGGGACCGAAGCAACGGCACGGCGCCGACCGGCAGGGAGGGGCACTACCATGATCGATCTCAACACGGCGACGGCCGAGGAGCTGGACAGCGTTCCGGCCCTGAAGGGCCACGGCTTCGAGATCGTGCGTTACCGGGAGGAGCGCGGCCGGTTCACCAGCCTGCGGCAGCTCGACGAGGTGCCGGGCCTCAGCGGCAAGACCGACGGCATCGCCGATCAGGTCACGGTCGCGGAACACCCTTAGCGCCGGTTCCGAGCGGGCTGGGACCGAGGCGATCGCCGAGCCCGTGCCGCGAGTGGCGCGGGTCCCTTCTCCCGTACCGGAGAGGGGCATGGCGCGGCGGTCCCGACCGGGGGCGCCGTCCTTCCGAAACCTCGCGACAGGATCGGGAACGGCTGCGGCGCCGGACCCACGGGGTCGCACCGGTTCAGCACCGCCCGCGTACGCACGGATCTGCCCCTGCGGCGGATCGCGGGACCGCTGGCCCGGCGGGATGGCCGGGCGCGGCCGAACCCGGAGGATCGCGGCTGACATGCTTTCGCCGCCTGTCCGTGTGATGGGCTGCGCGAGCGGTGTGAACGCCGCGCGGGCCGACGATGCCCGCGCAAGCCCGAGCTTCGAGAAGCAACGATGAACATGCAGGTCGAGAAAGCCCAGGGCAGGCCTCTGAAAGGCATCGACCGGAACAAGGTGATCGCGCAGTCGCTGCGGCAGTTCGCGCGCCTCCCGGGCCTGCCCGACACCAAGAAGGGCGTGCGCTCCTATCAGAGCCACGTCAAAAGCGACCCCTGGCTGCCGCTCCTGTTCGTTGTCTGCTTCGTCCTCCCGACCCTGGCCGCCGGGATCTACTACGGGCTGATCGCCTCCGACCGCTACGTCACCGAGGCGCGATTCGCGATCCGGCCGACCATCGGAACCGCCGACAAGGCGACACCCGACACGGTCGGCACGAATGCCGGCGTGATCAAGGCGACCGTCGCCCAGGAAACGCTCATCGCGCAGGAGTACATCCACAGTCGGCCGATGGTCGAAGCGGTCTCCGCGGAACTCCCGATCCGCGCGTGGTTCGGTCGGGACGACATCGACATGTTCTCCCGCTTCAACCCTGAGAAGCCGGTCGAGAAGTTCCTGCGGTACTGGCGGCGCCGGGTCGATGTCGACGTCGAATCCGCGTCCGGCATCATGTCGCTGACTGTCGAGGCCTTCGATCCCGACGAGTCGCTCGCCATCACCAAGGCGGTCATGGCGGACACCGAGCGGATGCTGAACGAGCTCAGCATGCCGTCCCGGAAGGACGCCCTCGACGTGAGCACGCGCGTCCTGAAGCTCGCGGAGGAGCGGGAGGCCAAGGCCAACGCTGCCCTGAACGAGCTGCGCAACCGCGAGGGCGTGCTCGACGTCATCAAGTCGAACACCGCCACCATCAAGTCTGTCTCGGAACTGCGGGAGACGCGCACCAAGCTCGCCGTCCAGCTCGCGGTGCTCCAGCGGGACCTCGGCCCGCAATCCCGCAGCATCGTCGACCTGAAGCAGCAGATCGGTGATCTCGACGCGAACATCGCGCGGGTCCAGCAGCAGCTGGCCGGCACCGCGCCGACGGAGAAGCGGCGCCTGTCGGACGCGCTCACGCGGTTCGAGGATCTCGAGCACGAGCGCGAGAACGCCGAGAAGTATCATCGCGACGTGCAGCTGGCCTATGACCGGGCCCGCATCGTCGCCCAGCAGCAGGTCGTGGCCCTGGTGCCGATCGTGGAGCCCATCAAGGCCGGGTCCTCGACCGAGCCCCGCCGCATCCTGATGACGAGCATCATCACAGCCGCCGCCGCCGTGCTGTTCGCGGCCGCGATGTTCACCCGCCGCATGCTCATCACCTGATCCCGGGTCAAGCCGGCACACGGCCGGCACCACGAAAAAGCCCGCCGCGGCGAACCGGGCGGGCTGAGGGAGTGCTTGGGAGGAAGCGGAACCGTACGGCGGATCCCTCTGGTATGCCAGATACCGGATCGCAGGGCAGGTCTGCGAAATCGCGCGGTCTACCGAGGGAATACATTTCCTGAACGAGGCATCGGGCCGGCCAGACCGGGTGTCGAAGCTGTCGGCGACAGCGGTCTTCGGCTGCGCCCGCGCCGCTCCTAGGCAGCCGCCGCCCGGGGCCGGGTCCGCTCCTCGAGGCCGCGGATCGTCGCGGTGAACAGCCTGTCCAGGGCGTCACACGCGTCCGCCCGCTCGGCGCAGGCGGCGCTCCGGGCAGCCTCCTCGATGACGCGCAGCCGCGCCACGAGGGCGCGCGCGCCGACATTCGCGCTCATCGACTTGAGACTGTGCGCGGCCCGGGCGATGGCCGGCTGATCGGAGGCGGCGAGGGCCGCCCTGAGATGGGCGAGCGCCACCGGACCCTGGGCCCGGTACAGGTCGAGGACGCGGTCGAGGAAGGCGCCGTCCCCGAGGCCGAGCAGCCCGTCCAGGACCTCGGCGTCGAGGAGGTCGCCGGCCGCCTCGGGCGGCGCGGCGACCGGGCCGACCGATTCGGGCGTGCCGGTTCGCGCGGGGGCGTCCGCCGGCGCGCCGCGCAGCGCCGGCACCTGCGCCTGCAGCAGGTCGGCGAGCTGGCGCAGGGTGAAGGGCTTCAGGAGCGTCCCGTCCATGCCGGCCGCCGCGGCGGCGTCCACGGCCTCGCCGAGGACGTGCGCCGTGAGGGCGACGATCGGAACGCGCCCGCCGGCGGTCGCCTCGCGCTGCCGGATCCGCCGCGCGGCCGCGAAGCCGTCCAGGACCGGCATGCTGCCGTCCATCAGGATCAGGTCGAAGTGCCGCGCCGCGGCGGCCGCCACGGCCGCGGCCCCGTCCTCGACGGTCACGACGTCGGTCACGCCGCAGCGGGCCAGCGCCTCGCGGGCGACCTCGCAATTGACCGCGCTGTCGTCGGCGACGAGCACCCGCGCGGCCGGGAATTGCGGGAGCGCCTCGGCCGTGGCGGCTGTCGCGGCCGAGGGCGCGGACGCCGCGAGGGCGTCCCCGGCGGCCAGCGCCGCCAGGACGGGTTGCCACTCCGCCTGGGTCACCGGCCAGCGCAGCACCGCGTCGGCGAGGCCGGCGCTGAGCACCGCGTCGGCCGCGCCGTCCCCCGGCCCCGCGACGGCGAGCACCCGCCCGGCCCGGTCTGGCCGGCGGCCCGCCGCCACGAGGGCGGCCGCGTCGCCGATCCAGTGGGCGGCGGTGCCGCTCCCCGGCGCGACCGGCGCGACCGGTGCGAAGCCGGCCGCGCCCAGGCCGGCCGCGAGGGCGGCGCGGGTGGCGGGGCCGGCCGCGTCCAGCACGATCGCGGCCGGCACCGCCTCGCGGCGCCGGACCGGGCGGGCCGGCTCCGCGACGGTCACGGGGATGCGCGCCGAGAAGGTCGAGCCCGCGCCGACGCGGCTCGTCACCGCCACGGTGCCGCCCATGGCGGCGACGATCTGCTGGGCGATCGAGAGCCCGAGGCCGGTGCCGCCGAACCGGCGGGTCGTCGACTGGTCGGCCTGCGAGAAGGCCGAGAAGATCGTGGCCAGCTTGTCCTGCGGGATGCCGATCCCGGTGTCGGAGACCGCGATGACGAGGCAGCCGTCGCCGGCATCGATCGCCATCCGGACGGAGACGTGGCCGGCCTCGGTGAACTTCAGCGCGTTCGACACGAAGTTGCTCAGCACCTGCCCGAGGCGGACCGGGTCGCCGAGGATCGCGCGCGGAACCTCCGGCGCGACCTCGGCCGCGAGGTCGAGCCCGGCCGTCCGGGCCCGCTCGGCGAAGAGCGTCACCGCGGTGTCGGCCAGTTCGGCGGGGCTCACGGGCACGCGCTCGAGCTCGAGCTTGCCCGCCTCGACCTTCGCGAAATCGAGGATGTCGTTGATGATCGCCAGCAGCGACCGGCCGGACCGGGCGATCACCTCGGCGTAGCGGCGCTGGCGCGCGGGCAGGTCGGACCCGGCCAGCAACTCGGCCATGACCAGCACGCCGTTCATCGGGGTCCGGATCTCGTGGCTCATCGTGGCCAGGAAGGCCGACTTGGCGGCGTTGGCGGCGTCGGCGACCTGCTTGGCCTCGCTCAGGTCGGCCGTCCGGGCGCTGACCTCGGCCTCGAGGTGAGCGCTGTGGGCGGCGAGGCGGTGATCGCGCTCGTTCACCGCCGACAGCAGATCGTTGAAGGTCCGCGCCAGCGCGCCGACCTCGTCGTCGCCTCCCACGGGCGCGCGCTGCGCGTAGTCGTGGCGCAGGCGGGCCGCCTCCATGGTGCGGGCGAGGGCGGCGAGCGGGCGCGTGACGCTGCGCTGCAGGTAGAGCGACACGCCGACGCCGATCGCGACGGCGAGCAGCGCCGCCAGCGCGGCGTTCTGCGCGGCCGCCCAGATGTGGCCGAGGATGTCGTCGGTCTCGCCGATCAGCACGACCCGGCCGACGGGCAGCCCGTTCTCCACGATCGGCGCGGTCGCCTGGAGGCTCCGGGTGGCGAGCAGGTGCAGGAGGGACAGGTCCGCGCCGTCCTGGGCGGCGTCCCGGGTCAGGCGCAGGCCGATCCCCTGCTCGGCGAGGACGGACCCGTCCAGCCGCTCGATCGCGCCGTAGACGATGGACGGCACCTTGCCGATCGCCCGCAGCGACGCGTCCGCGCCGTCGGCGTCGCCCGCGGCGGTGGCCCGGGCGCCGCCATGCGCGAAGACCTGCGCGACGGCTTCCAGCGCCGCCTGCTTGTCGGCGGCGTAGCGGGCGACCTCGCGCCAGACCGACAGCGCCGCCGCCAGGACGAGCGCCGCCGTGACGGCGCCGGTCACCGCCAGAGCCAGCCGGCCCGCCAGGGAGCGCCTCGGCCTCAGCCACGCGAGATGCACGCTCTGCTCCTTGAGGTGGCCCGGTCGGGCCCGAACGCGGGGAGGGGCGGGGAAGGGGGACGGAAACGGGGATGGTGTCAGGCGGCGGCGCGCAGGCAGGTCCGCGTCACCGCGTCCCAGCCCGCGAGGAACGCCTCGACGCAGCGGGGATCGAAGTGGCGGCCGCTCTGGTCCGCCACGAAGGCCCGCGCCCGCTCGAGCGGCCAGGCCGCCTTGTAGGGCCGCTCGGTCACGAGGGCATCGAACACGTCCGCCACCGCCACGATGCGCCCGGAGAGCGGGATCGCCTCGCCGCGCAGGCCCTTCGGGTAGCCGGTGCCGTCCCAGCGCTCGTGGTGGCTCTCGGCGATCTCGGCGGCGAGCCGCACGACGTCGGAGGTGCTGCCCTCCAGGATCCGCCGGCCGCGCTCGGCGTGCTTCTCCATCTCGGCGCGCTCCTCGGCGGAGAGCGGTCCCGGCTTGAGCAGGATCGCGTCGGGCACGCCGATCTTTCCGACATCGTGCATCGTGGAGGCGAGCTTCAGGATCCGGATCTCCTCCGGGCCGAAGCCGAGGTTCCGGGCGATGACGCCCACGTAGCCGGCCACCCGGGCGATATGGTCGCCGGTATCGGTGTCGCGGTGCTCGGCGGCCCGCATCAGCAGGGCGATGATCTCGCGCTCCCGCGCCTCGATGACGGCGACCGCCGCCGCGACCTCGCGGGCGAGCCACGCGGCCCGGTCCTGCTCCTGCCGGTGGGCCGCGCTGATCTTCATCAGGTTGGTGATGCGGGCCTGGATCTCCACGGGATCGCAGGGCTTGCCGAGGAAGTCGGTCGCGCCCGCGCGCAGGGCCTCGTGGCGCAGGCTGCGCTGGTCGAGGCTCGTCACCATCACGATCGGCACGTGCGCGAAGCCCGGGATCGCCCGCGCCGCCGCGATGACCTCGAGGCCCGTCAGGCCGGGCATGTCGTAGTCGGTGACGACGACCCCGATTCGGTCGACATGCGCCCGTAGGAAGTCGAGCGCCGTCACGGGGCACGTGAAGGCGACCGGCTCGCAGTCCGCCACGGGCTTGAGCGCCTGCATGATCAGCAGGTTGTTCATCTCGGAATCGTCGAGGATCAGCGCGAGCACCGTGTCACTCCCAGGCGACGAGCCGTCGACGCAGGATCCGCATCGCGTCCTCCCTACTGCGACAGCAGCAGCTTGCCCGAGAGGGGTCCGACCCCCTTGGGCACCGGCACGCTGGTCGCGTCGTAATTCGCGTTCAGATAGAGGTTCGGGCCCTGGTACAGGTTGACCTGCTGGGCCACGATCACCGTGTAGGCCGACTGGTCGGCGACGGGCTTGTCGGCGTCGATCACCACGCGACCGGCCGGCAGGTAGAGCGTCCCCAGCATGGTCCGCGCGTTGTCGCTGATGATGCGGTAGGTCCGCATCGGCTTGGTCGCGGCCAGCGGCGGCGGGGTCGGCGACGGGGGCGACGGGGGCGACGGCAGAAGCGGCGCGACGGCCTGGTCCAGGCCGGCGAGGATCGCCGCGGGATCGACGGGATCGCTGACCGTGCGCTCCTCCATCATCAGCAGGCCGGCCATGGGGCCGGTGGTCGGCGCCGACAGGCTGACCGTTGTCTTCTTGTCGAAGAGGAGACCGCCCTTGTTGCCGGTGAAGTAGAAGGCGACGTCGGTGCCGGACATGGCGGCGCTCTGGTCGACGATGAGCGGCCCGTCCTTCATCACGTAGGTGCCGGCGCGCAGCGTCACCGAGGCGTTCTTGGTGATGCGCAGGCCGCCGCAATAGGTGCCCGGCTCGAGGGTGGCGCTCTGGTCGACGAGGTTGCCGCCGGTGTCGCGCTTGCTGTTGGCCGAGGACGGGATCGCCGTGCACGCGCCGACCGGCGGCGCCGCCCGGTCCTTCAGGGGGTCCTGGATCGGCGGGCAGCCCGTCTGCGGCGGCGGCGCGAAATTCGCGCGGGCGCCGTCGAAGCCGCCGGCGGTGCAGATCGTCTGCGCCCGGGCATAGGCGCTGTCCTTGCCGACCATGCCGCGCGGGCTCTGCGAGTTGCTGTAGAGGGAGCAATCCTGGGCGGTCACCTCGGCGCTCTTCTCCAGCTCGAACGCGCCGGCGGCGAGCGGGTCCAGCGTCAGCAGGCAGAGGCGCATCTTGCCAACGACGCGGACCGTCGAGCGGACCGAGACCTTGACGGCGGGCACGCCGACGAAGCCGCCGAACGCGAGCTTGACGGTCTCGTCCACCGTCGTGGCGACGCTGGTCTTGTCGTCCGCCACCTCGACCCGCAGGGCGTAGGGGCTCTCGGGGCGCGGCGCCGCCTGGGCGTGGACCGTGTCGACCACGATGCTCTTGGCCGCCGCCGAGGTCGCGACGGCGAGCTTGAGGTAGTTGCCGGCCGCGAGGACGCCGGCATCGGCGGCGTTCTGAAGCTGGCTGCGCCGGGCGGCGAGGCGGGCGTAATCGATGCCGCCCCCGGTCAGGCCGAGCAGCACAACGGCGCTCAGGCCGAAGGTCAGGGCGACCGAGCCGGACCGGTCGGTCACGGCCCGCGAGCCCGCGCGGAGCACTCTCCAGAAGGGGGAAATGGACGCGTCTCCCAGGGCGGGACCGGATCGGCGGCTGCGGCGGCACCGGCCACCGCTCCGGCAGGCGTAAGGTCCAGCTCCTAAAATTCCGTCGCGCCGGAGCCCCGGCAAGCTGTCGAAGCTCGAATGAGGCCCCTTCAGCTGTGAACAACGTCTATACGCGGCCCTCCAAGGTCCGCCGCCGCGCCGAGGACTGGCCGCATCGGGACCAGCACCGTGAGGGGATACAACAATACACAACCTGAGGGTGAATCTGGGCCCTCATCACGCGTCGCGCCCGCAAAATCTTCCTGAACACACAATTTCTACTCAGATTTGAACCGTTTTTAAACGGCCTCGTCATAGGCTTATTTCGTCCGCGCCTCTGCGTCCGGACAGCGGCAGGCGTGGACCTGCAGAGTTCGTTCGGCATGATGGGCATCTTGCGGCGCGTCGCGACCGGCCGCCGTCCCGGCGGGACCGAGGGCACCGCCCGGCGCGTTCGGCGATTCGCCGGTCACCGGACCGGCGCCTCAGCTGTGGAGTTCGCGCTCCTGGCCGCGCCGTTCCTGGCGCTCCTGGGCGTCGTGGCGGAAGCCGGCGTCATCGCCATCGAGCAGCAGACGCTGGACATCGCGGTCGACCGGAGCGTCCGGCAGCTGCGCACCGGCACCTTCCAGGACGGCTCCGACGGCAGCGATCCGGGTGAGCGCCTCCGGAAGATCGTCTGCACCGGCCCCTCGGCGCTGTTCCCCTGCGCCGATCTGCGCCTCGACGTCTCGCGGACACCCTCGTTCGCGACCTCGCAGCCGGCGGAACCGTTCGACAAGACCACGAAGAACTGGACGCCGGGCTTCGGCCAGCGGTTCGAGTGCCCGCAGGGCGGCGACACCGTCACGGTCCGGGTCGCCGTGCCGGTGATGCGGCTGTTCCAGATGCTGGATTTCACCGGCCGGATCATGGCCGACAAGACGCAACTGCTGGTCACGACCGAGATCTTCAGGGCCGAGGATTACGAGCCCAAGCCGTGCTGAGCGGCCGTCCGCGCGCCTGCCTGATCCGCCTGATCGGCGACCGGGAGGGCGTCAGCGCGATCGAGTTCAGCGTGATCGCCCCGATCCTGCTGCTGATCCTCATGGGGTCGATCGAGCTGCCCCGCGCCTACATGATCGGGAAGCGGCTCGACAACGCGGCCGCCACGATGGCCGACCTGATTTCCCGCGGCAGCTACGCCGACCTCAAGCCGGTCTTCGCCGCGACGGGCGCGATCTCCAACCCCTACGACGTGAGCCGGGCGAGCATCGTGCTGACGGCGGCGGGCACCTACAGCGACGGCAGCGTGGCGACGACCAAGGTCTGCTCAAGCGCCGAGTCCAACGGACAGGCCCGCACGGCGGGCTCCTCGCTCGGCGCACCGCCCGCCGGGATGACCCGGAACGGCGACCGCTTCGTCGTGTCGGAAGTCACGATGACCTACCACCCGATCTTCCCGGTCCTCTCGAACCTGACCCGGTGGACCTTCCGGTACAAGAAGATCTGGCCGGTGCGCGGCGGCGAGATCTACAACGGGCAGAGCGAGGTGGTTCTGCCCGGGGGCAAACCCTGCCCGGCCTGACGGGCGGGCGCTTCGCGCCGGGCCGGCGCTGCGGCCGGCGCCACCGGATCGCCCGGTGGCGCCGGATCGCGGCCACGCCCCGCCTCAGCGGGCCGAGACCGCGGTGGCGACGACCCGCCGCGAGGCCGGGCTCGCCGGGACGAGGCGCGGCGTCGTGGTCAGCTCGGAGGCCGGCCGCACGGCGGCCGTGGGACGAGCCTGCTCGCGGTAGAGCGGCGGGGTGAGCGCGATGGTCTCATCGGCCCGGGCAGTGCCGATCATCGGGACGGCGGTGAGGGCGGCGAGAACGATGGTGCGAACGGTCATGGTCTGAAGTCCTCTCGTTGTCCGGGTGGTGCCCGGCTTCGAGGGGTTATCTACGTTGCAGCGCATCATGATCCAAACAGATGCGATCGATTCTCATTATCGATCGTGTCAATGCCAGGACCGCCGCCGGTCCGCCGCATTGCCCCGGTGGCCCGCTTTCTGCTCGCGTGCGGGCTGCCCGATCGGCGTGGGGCAGAGTGGGCCTGCGCGACGCCGATCACTGACGAACCGCCCGGGGGGACCCGTCGAGTTAATGCTAAATTAAATCTCACCCTCGAAGGTCGGGCACGCAGTCGAAAATCCGTGAACTGCCAGAGGTTTAGCGCGTAAAAGTTTATCTATTCGCGCGGAAGGAGACGGCTCGTTGCTGGTTGCGGCCCTGCTTTTCGCGGTGGGCATATGGGAGGGCTGGCGGTATCGGGCATCGGTTCTGGTGGCCAGCTCGATGCTGGTCACCCTCGCGTGGCTGGCCCTCTGGATCTTCGTCTGGGCACAGCTCGACACCGAGAAGGTCCTGCTGCTCTTCGCCTATCTCACAGCCCTTCAGGCCGGCTATCTCGTCGGGGCCTATCTCGGCGTCGACACCGATCCGAATTGCTGACCGGACGGGCCGAGGCATGCTCAGCGGCCGAGCGCGACCGGGATGCTGAGATCGACGATCCCGTCCTCACCCAGGAGTGCGGCCGGCGGCACGGGCGCCGGGCTGATGCCCTGCACGGCGCGGAGCGCGCGCTCGTCGAGCCTCGGCGAGCCCGAGCTCTCCTCGATCTCCGCGCCCTGCACCGCCCCGTCGGCGGCGATCTGCACGTGGATGATCACGGTTCCGCGGCCCCGGTCGGGACCCGGCCGCGTCCCGGCGCGGTCCGCGGCATCGATCCGCGTCACGAGATCCGAGAGCCAGGCCCGCGCGGCGGGTCCCGGGGCGGTCCGCGCCCCGGCCGCCCCGGGCGACAGGGTCAGACCGAACACGACGGCAGCGGAGATCACGGCGCGCGGCGACATGGGCAACGGCGGCTCCTCGAGCCCGGGATCGGGGATCGACCCTACGCGCAGAGGCGGGTCCCTTGCGACCCCTCCCGCCGGTCGCCGTCACGAGACAGCGGTGGATTTCCGCCCCTTCGGCCCCGCGGCGGCCAGCATGACGTCGTCGCTGCCGACCTCGAGACCGGTATAGCCCAGCATCTCGGCGAGCTGCGTCCGGGCCCGCCAGACCCGGCTCTTCACCGTGCCGATCCGGCACTGCATGACGGCGGCGGTCTCCTCGTAGGTGAGGTTCTCGATCGCCACGAGCACGAGCGCCTGCCGCATCGGCGGCGCCAGGCGGTCGAGGGCGGCTTGGACGTCGCTCAGATCGAGGTGGCCGCCCTGCTCGGGCAGCGAGACCATCCGCTCCGCCTGCGCGCCGTCCTCGTCCTGCACCTCGCGCCCGCGCTTGCGGTGCTCGTTGTAGAACTGGTTGCGCATGATCGTGAACAGCCACGCTTCCAGGTTCGTGCCCGGCGCGAAGCTGGCGCGCGAGCGCCAGGCCCGGAGAAGCGTGTTCTGGAGGAGGTCGTCGGCACCGACATGGCTGCGCAGGAGCGAGCGCGCGAAGCGCTGCAGGTTCGGCACCATCGCGAGGAGCGAGGCCTGGAACGCCTTCTCGCGGCCGTCCTGCGCCCGTCCGAAAGCGCCGTCGAGCAGCCTCAGCAATTCGGCGAAGCGATCCGCGATGGTCGGCTCGACGTTGTCCTGCGCGTAGGTCGCCGCGAGCAGATGGCCGAGATGATACTGCACGCTGTCGGGGAGCCGGGGGCCCTGCGCGTCGATTGTATCGGCGTCGAGCGAGAGTTCGAGCATGATAGCCGATCACCTGAGGAGTATGATAAATCGCGTGGCGCCATTAATCGCTGATTATGCCGTATCCGCCGCAACATAGATCAGCGGACGGGCACATCTTCGGACCGATATATGCTGGGATCCGCGGCAATCGCGACAGATATGCCGACGGAAAGAGGGAGTTCGATGAGGTCATACGTACCGGAAAACTGTTCGCCGCGCGGCCGTATCTGCGGCAGCGCACGCGGAGATCTCGCTGCTGCGAATGCCCATCCCGACCCGGTCGGGCGCGGGACGCCGCGGACCGCGGGATCGCGCCCATGACCCGGCTCTCGGATCTCGAGGACGACCCCGCCTTCCAGGAGGCCGTCCTGGCCGTGCGGGGCGCGGCCAGCACCCTGAGCGGCCGGGCCGTGACCCTGGAGGAGGCCCGGTTCCTCGTCGGCATCGCCCTGACGACCTTCGCGCATGCCGGCGGTCTCGAGGAGCCGAGCCGCAGCCGGCTGGCGCGCTTCTCGGCGCGCATCGGGCCGGGCACCGTCGTCGAGACGCTGACCAAGCACTGAGCGCGACCGCCGGAGGCGCGGGCCGGCGGCCCGACGCCTATCCGGCCTCCGCCATGGCCGCCCGCAGAACCCGGAGGAGGTCCGCCATGACCGCCTCCCGGTCCGGATCGCGCGCCGCGAGGCGGAGCCCCGCGGCGACGTGCTGGTCGATGATCAGGAGGCCGACCTCGCGCAGGGCCGCGGTGGCGGCCCGGATCTGCTGGATCTCGTCGAGGCAGTGCCGGTCGGCCTCGACCATCGCCCGCAGGCCCCGGACCTGACCCTCGATCCGCCCCAGCCGCCGGACCAGCGGCGCGCGCTCCGCGTCGGTCCGGGCGAGGCAGACACGACCATCGACGAGCGTGCCGCGTGTCACGGTTGTGCGAGCCACCTGTTCCCGTCCGCGCGGGTCGCGGCGCGCCGGGGCGCCGCGACTTCGGATGGAGCCGTCCCGGCCGGCGGACCGGCCGGGTGCCCGGCGGCTCAGCCGATCTGCTGAGCCTCGGCGCCGCTGTCGGGCCGCGCCGGGCCGAGGACCGGCTCCTCGCCCATCGGCTGGTTCTGGACGACGCTGAACTCGCCCTTGCCGTCCAGCGACGGTCCCTGCGTCCAGCGCCCGGCCGGCGGCGGCGAGCCGTCCGCCGACGTCGAGAAGAAGTTGTAGTTGAACTTCTGGTTCTCCTTCTCCTGCGGGAAGGAGTTCGGGATCGGCAGCGTGCCGGCGTGGCCGCCGAGCTCCTCGATCACTGCCAGCCATTGCTGCTGGTGCATCGTGTCGCGGGCGATGAGGAAGCTCCACATGTCGCGCATGCCGGCATCGTTGGTGGCGTTGTAGAGGCGCACCGCGAGGACGCGGCCTGTGCTCTCGGCAGCGACGTTGCAGTACATGTCGGCCGCGATGTTGCCGCTGGCGTAGATGTGGCTCATGTCGAAGGATTGGCCGTCGGAATTGCCCGGGAAGGCGGCCATGCCGGTGGAGAGCAGCGTCTTGTGCAGCATGCCCTCGGCGATGTGGCGCGGGTTCTCGCCGCCCATCACGGCACCGACGATCGCGTCGGCCGCCCCGGCCTCCTGGACCTTGGTGGGGGCGTTCTCGAGGTTCAGCGCCACCGCGGTCGCGAGCATCTCGATATGGCCGATCTCCTCGGTGGCCGTATTGAGCAGCATGTCGCGGTACTTGGTCGTCGGGGCGCGGTTCCCCCAGGCCTGGAAGAAGTACTGGAAGGCGACCCGGATCTCACCCTCGATGCCGCCGATCGCCTGCTGGAGCATGCGGGCGTAGACCGGGTCGGGACTGTCGACCCTGACCGGGTACTGAAGCCGCTTGTCGTGATAGTACATGATGTCTGTCCCTCGCGAGAGGCACGGCGTGCTCAAGCCCACCGCACGATCGGCCGTCGGCCCGGTACTCCGTGGGAGCATCGAGCCTCGCACCCTGTCCAACCCGGCTTCGGGACCACGGTTCGATCTTTCGCGAATTTTATAACGATCAATATTTGACCGAACTCGTTTTATCGCGCCACGCCAGGCTATTGGCACGAAAATCCGCGATCAAGGCCACGCTTAATCGGCCCGTATTACACAATGTATGTTAAGGGCGCCTCATCCATGTTGAGGGGGCGCCGCGCATGACCGGATCGCCGGCCGCTCTCTCTGGCCGCGCAGCCCGATGCGTGGGGACGCCCTGGTGCGGCGGGGACAACTCACTCGGGAGCGTGGATCGCCGGCCGCGCGAACGCGGACCGCGCGGCGGTCGGGGCGCCTACAGGAGCCCGGTGCGCCGGGCGAGCATCATCCCGAAGGCGAGGCAGGCGGCGAGGCTGACCGCCAGCATGGCGACGTTGGTCCAGAACCGGACCGGCCGGCTGGACCCGTCGATCCCGCTCGCCCGGAGCCGCACCCACGGCACGTAGAGGTAGAGGGCGATCAGCGTCAGGATCAGGAACGCGAAGGTGGCGATCCGCCCGGTGATCAGGGCCGCGCCGGCCAGGACCGCCCAGCCGATGACGAGGCCCAGCATGGTGAACAGGGCTGTCGAGTTCACGTCCGCGCGTCCCCTTCAGCGGATGGTGTCGGCCGGGCCGCCGCCGCGATCCTCAGTCCGCGACAGGCTCCGCTAGGGAACCCTTAGCATCGTCCGGACTGATTGCGAGATCGGGAAGGTTTCTGGTGCTGCGAGAGAGGATTGAACTCTCGACCTCTTCATTACCAATGAAGTGCTCTACCACTGAGCTACCGCAGCAGGTGACCGGGGCGCCCCCGCGGGGGGCGTGTCCGTCCGGCCGAGTGGGGCCATAACGGATCGCCGCCGCGTTGGCAACGCCGTGTTGCGCGTTCCCGCCGTTTTAGGTGCGCGATGCGGCCCGGATCAGGGCCGCGAGGCCGGGCTCGGACACCGCCTCGGCGGCGTCCGACGGGGTGAACCAGCGCAGCTCGCGCTGGCGCGCCTCGGGGAAGTGCTTGAGTTGCTTGCGCACCTCCAGGGGGAACACCTTCACCTGGCAGAGGACGGTGTCGAGGTTCCTCAGGCGCTTCTGGTAGAGGTACAGCCCGATCGGGCGCTTGCCGACCGCACCGCGCAGGCCGGCCTCCTCGTAGGCCTCGCGCGCGGCCGCCTCGAACGGCTTGCGGCCCTTCATCGGCCACCCCTTCGGGATGACCCAGCGGCGGCTCTCCCGCGAGGTCACCAGCAGGATCTTGGTCTTGCCGTCCCGCCCGTGCCGGAACGGAAGGGCTCCGACCTGCCGGCGCGGCTCGCCGTCCTCGTCGAGGACGGTCACGGCCGCACCGCGCGACGCGGGACGCGGCCCCGATCCGGCCGGATCGACGGCGCGCGCGGGCTGTGAGCGGGCTGGGGGATGATCGGATCCTCGGTCGACGACTCACGACAAGCTACACGGCGAGTCGGCTCATTCAACTTGCAATAGTCGAGCGCCGCGGCGTGACCGTGACCCCGCGGCGCTCCTGTCATCCCGCGTCCGGATGGCCGGAGCGCGCCGCGACCGGTCAGCCGATCCGGCGGACTGCGCGCTCGGCCGAGCCGGAGGGCGGCAGCGCCGCGGCCGCCATCCCGGCCGAGACCGGGTCGGCGCCGGCCGCCTTCGGCGCGCCCGCCTTCGCCGGAAGGACGGTCGGGATCGGCGCGGCCGGGACCGGGCCGGCGGAGGTCGACGCCGCCGACGCGACCGAGGCCGAGACGGTGGGGACGGCCGGGGGCGACGTCGTGGCCGCGGGGGACTTCGACGCGGGGGCCGGTTTGGCGACCGGCGCCGCGGCGTTCGGGGCCGCCGGCACGAGCGCCGGACCGGCGGCGTCCGCCTCCGGCTCCACCGCGGGCGCGGCACCGAGCGTGTTCGGCGGCTCGCGCCACGCGAAGGCGTCGAGACGCCCGGTCACCGGCGAGACCGGCGCCCAGGTATCGGTGGCGATGCCGTCGGCGATCCACACGCGGTCGCGCGGGGCGCGGGCGGCCCTGGCCAGCCACTCGCGGGCCTGACCGGAGGCGGCCCCGTGCTCGGCCTCCTCGATGGCCGCCATCATCAGGCAGGCCCGGGCGGTCGGACGGTCGGAGAGCAGGGGCTTCACGGCCTCCCGGGCCCGCTTGTAGTCCCGCGCGTCGAGGGCGGCCTGGCCGAGGGCGAGACGGGACTCAGGGTCCCAGACCGACAGCTTCGCCAGGACCTCGGCGCGGGCGAGGCGGTCGCGGACCGAGTCGCCGGGCCGCAGGCCCAGATAGACCTTGGCGAGGTCGGGGTGAGGATTGGCCTTCCAGGCCGCCTCGACGATCCGGGCGGCCTTCTTGACGTCGCCGCGGCGGGCGAGCAGGCGTCCGGCGATGCAGGCCGCCGGCACGAGGTCGGGGGCGAGCTTGACCGCCTGCAGGACCCGCTCCGTGGCGAGTTCCGGCTCGCCGGCCTCGCGCTCGCCGGCGATCGCGGTGAGGAGCACCGCCCGCTGGCGCCGGGCCGCGGCCTTGTCGATCAGTCCGAGGGACGAGCGGCGCTCGATCGTCTCCAGGGCCGCCGCCCAGTCGCCGTCGGCGCTCTGCGCCTCCAGAAGGGCCTCGTTGGCCCAGGTCACGCTCGGGGCGAGGCGGGCGGCCTCCGTGGCGTAGGCGCGGGCGGCCGTCTCGTCCTCGCGGCGGCGAGCCTCGACGAACAGACCGCGCAGGCCCAGGACCCGGGTCTCGGGATCGTCGACCATGCGCTGGAATGCGCTCTCGGCCGCGTCCCGATCGCCGGAGATCTGCGCCGCCTGCGCCTTGAGCAGCAGGGTCAGCGGCTCGGTGCCGAGGAGCCGCTCGGCGTCGCCCGCGTAGCGGCGGGCCGCCAGGGGATCGCCGGAGCCCACCGCCACCATGCCGCGGGAGAGGGCCGAGAGGCCCTTGGCCCGGCGCCGCTCGGCCGAGCCGCGGACCAGGGCCTCGGGCAGGCCGATGACGCCGCGCACGATCGCCCAGAGCAGGCCCAGGACGATCGCCGCGGCGATCACGCCGACGAGGGCGACCGCGAGGCTGGTGCCGATCTGGTAGCCGTTCCAGACGACGGTGACGGTGCCGGGCCTGTCGGCGATCCAGACCGCCCCGAAGGCGGCGAGTGCGAGCAGGGCCAGGAAGGCGAGGGCGCGCCACATGGGGTCAGTATCTCCTGTCGGCGGCCGGCCGGCGACCGTCGCGGGGTGCGGGAGGAGCGGGGCGCCTGGGCGCCCGCTCGGAGATGGTGCGGCCGCGCAGCGCGCGGATCGGGGCCCTCACCGGACTAGCGCCCGGGGGCGGCCTGAGCCGGCTGGGCGGCCCCGACCGGCAGGGCCTTGAAGGCGCCGTCGAGCAGGGCGCGCACGGCCTGCTCGGCCTCGGCCCGGGCCTTGAGCTTGGCGCCGAAATCCCCGGCCTGCTCCCGGGCCTCGGCCGGGAGCGCCGCGAAGGCCGCCGAGGCCGCCGTCAGGTCGCCGCGGTCGAGGGCCGCCTGGACCTTGCTCTCCGGATCGTCCGCGGCCTCGGGGGCGGGCGCGTCCGCCTTGCGGATCTGCACGAGACCGTCGGCCATGCTGAGGAGCTTGGTGCGGAAATCGCCCGTCTCGGCCGCGCTCTTGGCCCGCTGCGCCTGCCGCTTGGCCGCGATCCGTTCCGCGATCGGCCGGAACGTGTCGGCGAGATCCCCCGCCGAGGGGGCACCGCCCTCGGCGAAGGGCGCCAGGGCCTTGGCCTGCGCCTCGGTTCCCGGATCGAGCTTGCGCAGGGTGGCGAGCGGCTCGGCGTAGGCGGTGCCCGATTCCAGGGCGGCCGCCACGCGGTCGGCGACGACGACCCGGAGCGCCGCCTGGACGGTGCTGGCCTCGGCGCGCTGCGCCACGCTCTTGTCCAGGGCGGCGATCTGGTCGGCCTGCTCCTGCAGCCGCCGGTCGACCGCCTTCGCGGCCTCCGCCGCCTGGGCCTGTCCGGCCTCGGCGGCGGTGCGGCTCGCCTGGGTCGCGGCCTGGACCGCCTCGGTGGCGGCCTTCACCCGCGCGTCGACGGCCTGCTGCAGCGCGTCGAGCCGCTGACCCAGGGCCGCGTCGGCCTCGGCGTTCGCCTTGGTCTTCTGCTCCACCTCGCTCTGCAGCGCCGCGACCTTGCGGGCGGCCTCCTCGGCCGCACCCTTGCTGGCGCCGCCATCCTCCACCGCCTTGAGGCGGGTCTCGAGGTCGGCGATCTGCTTGGCGTTGTCCTGGACCGCGCCGAGCTTCGAATCGGCCGGCTGGTCGCGGCCGGGCTCCTGGCCGGGCTCCTCCTGCAGCGCCGCGACGCGCTGGTCGAGGCTGTCGAGGCGGGCGACGAGATCCGGCGGCACGGCCGGGGCCTGGCCGGAGGCCTGACCGGCCGCTTGCCCCTCGGCGGCGGCGGCGGGCGCCGCGCCGGACTTGTCGAGCGCCTGCTTGGCGCTCGCCTCCGCGGCGGCGACGCGCTTGTCGAGGGCCGTCACCGCGTCGCGCGGGGCCAGCCCGTCGAGGCGCTTGTCGAGGGACGCGAGCTGGCTGGAGAGCCTCTGGTCGAGGGCGTTCAGGCGCGGGTCGGGACCGATCCCGGCCTTCTCGGCGCCGAACAGCAGGCCGGCGCCGATCACGCCCCCGAGCAGCCCCGCGGCCGCGAGCGAGCCGAATCCGGCCCGGGCCCGGCCGGCGGGTGCGGCGGCGCTCCTGTTCGCATCGACGGCGGCCGCCGCGGGGATCGGGCTCTTCGCGGATTCCTTCCCGTCGCTGGCGGCGTCCCTGGCGGCGTCCTTGGAAGCATCCTTGGGAGCGTCCTTCAGAACGTCCTTGGGGGCGTCCTTGCCCGGCTCCTTGCCGGCGGCCGGCGGATCCGGGATCCGCTTGGCCTTCAGGTCGATGATCGGGCCGGCCGTCACCGCGCTGGCCGCCGCCGGGCCCGCGGCACCGGAGGCGGGCCCGCCCGGGCGGGGACCGCCCTGCGGGCCGGTTCCGGGCTGCGCGGCCTTCGGATCAATCCGCGCCCCGGAGGCCCCGGACGCGCTGGTGGAGGCCGTCGACGACGACGAGGCGGAGGTTCCGGCCCTGGCGTCGGAGGCCGACGACGCGGCGCCCACCGTCACGGGATCGGGCTTGGCGCCGGCCGTCCGGGCGGCCGGGCCGGTCGACGGCTTCGCGCCGTCGGCCCCGGTGGCCGGTTGGCCCGCGTCGGTCTTCGGATCGATCGAGCCGGGCTTGGCGGTCACGACCGGGTCGGTCGCGGGCTTGGGCGGCGTCCCGGGCGCGGATCCCTGCGGCCCCTTCGCGCCGCCGGCGGCGGTGGAGGCCGTGGAAGCCGACGTGGAGGCGGTGGACGCCGACGTCGTGGCCGGTCGCGACGCGCCCCCGGGCGGGCTGGATGGCCCGGGCTTGCCGGGCGCGGCGTCCGGCTTCCGGCCGCCGGGGCCGGGCTTGTCGGCGTCGCTGGGTGGTGGCGTCACGGGCAAGTCCTCCAACTCTACGGCGTCGCCGCGCCCCCCTAGCACCGCGGCGGCGCCGGGCGCGAGGGCGAGATACGGCGGCCCGGCCTCCCTGTCACCGCGCGGTTAGCCCGGTCGCCGTGCCAGGGCGTCGAGCAGGTCCGCTTCGCGCGGGCGTGCCGCGACGAAATGGACCGGAACACCGGCCGCTTCCAGGGGTGCCGCGACATCCGGCGATAGGCAGTAATGCCTCAGCCGGCGGAAAGCTCCGCCGTGCTCCGAACCATCCGCGAGGGCAAGGGCGACGGCGGCGCTGCGCCGGGAATAGTGAAGGGCCGCCTCGAGGCGGTGTTCGGCGAGGTCGCGGCCGACCGCCGGCGGCAGGCGCTCCAGCGCCTCGGCCCGGTAAGCCACGAATGCGGTGACCCGGAAACCGGCCGCCGTCAGCGCCGCAGCCGGCTCCGGTTTGCGCTCGGCCCCGGTCGCGTGGAGGAGCGGTTCGCCGGGCGGCAGCGACGCCGCCACCAGGGCGGCGAGCCCCGCGGCGTCGCCGGGCCCCTCCCGCACGGGACCGAGGCCGGCCGCGCGGGCCAGGGCGGCCGTCCGCGCGCCGACGGCGAAGACGGGAAGGCCGCGCAGGGCCGGCGCGTCCCGGAGCGCCGGCCGGAGCGCCGACACCGCGTTGGCGCTGGTGAGGAGCAGCGCGGCGAAGGGTCCCACGGGCGGCGCTGCCGCGGTCGGCCGCACAGCCAGGACGGGGGCCACGAGCGGCGCGTGGCCCAGGTCCGCGAGGGCCGCTCCGGTCCGCGTCGCCCCCGGCTCGGGCCGCGCCACCCAGATCCGCAACGGCTAGGTCTCCAGCGTCAGGCGGACGCCGTGACGCGCCGCGGCGCCCGGGGCGAGCAGGCGCTGCGAATCGCGCGCGGCGAGGTCGCCCGCGAAGTCCGACCAGTCGGCGTAGCCGGTCCAGCACTCGAGCGACAGGAACGGCGCGGTGGGCTTGGTCCAGACCGCCAGGTGGGGGAAATCCGCCATCTCCATGCGGATCGCCCGTCCGGGGCCGGTGAAGCGCATCCAGCGGCTGCGGGCGTTCCGGAACACGAAGGCCTCGGTGAACAGTGCCGGATCGAGGGGCAGCGTGTCCCCGGCGAGGGGGATCGGCTGCTCGTCGCGCAGCAGCAGGCCGCCCGGGCCGACCTGGGGCGCGAAGGGCCGCTCCGCCTGCTCGAAGGCCACCGCGTAGCCACCGTCCCGGGCGCGGCGGCCGCCCGCGAAGGGCCACGGGAAGGCCGGGTGGAAGCCGAGGGCGTAGGGCAGGGGGACGTCGCCGGGATTGGCGACGGTCACGTCGAGGTCGAGACCCGCCGGGCGAACCCGCGCGGCGATGTCGAGCCGGAACGCGAACGGGTAGTGCGCCCGCGTCCCGGGCCCGTCGGTCAGGCGCAGGGTCACCGCGTCGGCGCTCCGGTCGACCACCGCGAAGGGCAGGTCCCGCGCGAAGCCGTGCTGGGCCATCGGGTAGCGCTCGGACTCGACCGTCACGTGCCCGCCCGCCGAGGCGCCGACCACCGGGAAGAGCCAGGGCGCGTGGCGGTTCCAGTGCGCGGGGTCGCCGCTCCAGAGATACTCGGTCCCGCCGACCCGCCAGGAGACCGGCTCGGCCCCGTGGGTCGCGAGCGTCGCGGTTGTGCCGTCCGGTGCGGTCAGCTCGATGCGCGTGGTCACGGTGCTCTCCCGGTCTGCCTCGGACAGCCGAGGTAACGGAGGCGGGGCCGGACGCAAGGCCCCCCACGCGGGGTCGCTCACGCGGCCGTGCCGAGCCCCGGCAGGACCGCCTCGGGCGGCCCGGAGGCGACGATCCGGCCGGCCTCCAGGACGTGGACCGCGTCGGCACCCTCCAGGGTCGAGAGCCGGTGGGCGATCAGGATCAGCGTGCGCCGGCCCGAGAGGGCGCGCAGCGCCCGCATCACGGCCGCCTGCGTCTCGTCGTCGAGGGCGGAGGTCGCCTCGTCGAACACGATGACGTCCGGGTCGTGGTAGAGCGCCCGGGCGATGCCGACGCGCTGGCGCTGGCCGCCGGACAGGCGCGCCCCGCGCTCGCCGACCCGCTCGGCGTAGCTGTGGGGCAGGGCCGCGACGAAGTCGTGGGCGCCGGCGAGCCGCGCCGCCCGCTCGACGGCGGCGAGGTCCGGCGCGTCGAGGCCCAGCGCGATGTTCTCCGCCACCGTGCCGTCCACGAGGAACACCTCCTGCGGGACGTAGCCGATCCGGTTCTGCCACGCGGGCAGGGTGCCGGCATCGAGGGGCCGGCCGTCCACGGTGATCCGCCCGGCGGTCGGCCTCAGGACGCCGAGGATCAGGCCGGCCAGCGTCGACTTGCCCGATCCGGTCCGCCCGGCCAGGCCGACCGTGGCGTTGACCGGGATGGTCAGGTCGATCTCGGCGAGGGCCGGGCGGCCGGTGCCGTAGTCGAAGCCGAGGCCCTCGAGCCGGATCGCCCGCGCGAAGGGCAGCCGCTCCGCGCTGCGGGGCCGGGGCTCCCGCTCGTCGGCGAGCTCGTCGACGATCACCCGCACCGCCGGCAAGGTGAAGCGCATCAGCGCCACCGAGGTGAAGATGTTCTGGAAGGCCGGCAGCATGCGGTAGCCCGCGAAGGCGAACAGGCCGAGCAGCGGCAGGATCCCGGCGACGTCGAGCCCCTGGGCGAGCGCGAACAGCACCACCACGATCACCCCGCCGAAGGCCAGGGCCTCGATCACGAAGCGCGGCATCTGGCCGGTGAGCTGGCTCGCCGCGGTGGCGAGGGCGTAGGCCCGGGCCGGGGCGTCGAACCGCGACGCGAACGCCTCCGCGCGCCCGTAGAGCTTCAGCTCGGTGAGCGCCCCGAAGGTCTCCTGCACGATCCGGAAGCGGGCCTCGTTGTCGGCCACGGTGCGGCTGCCCAGCCGGGCCAGCCGGGCGCGCATCACCAGGTAGATCCCGACATAGAGGCCGCCGAAGCCGCCTCCCAGGATCAGCGCGAGCTGCGGCGCGTAGGCCAGCAGGAAGGCGATCACCGCGAGCGCCGAGCTCGCCCGCGAGGCGAGCACCGTGGCGGGCGTCAGCGCGCCGATCACGAGCCGGTCGGTCTCGGACAGCACGTTCTTGGCGAGCTCCGCGCTGTTGCTCTGCGCGAAGAACAGCCGCTCCCGGTCGAGGTAGCGGAACAGCATCCGCCGGCTGAGGCTGTAGCCCGCCAGGTGCGTGAACCGGAGCTGCGCGTAGGTCAGCCCGGCATTCACGAGTGCGGTGACGAGGATCGCCGCGAGCGCGGCCCCGCCGGTCACCAGCAGGAAGCCGCGCTCGTCGGTCAGGCCGAGGGCGCCCCGGGCCTGGGCCAGGTAGGGGATCCGGGTCGCCGCCGACGGGTCCCCGACCAGCGTCAGGAACGGGATCACCGAGGCGACGCCCACCACCTCCAGCAGCGCCGCCCCCGCGAGCCCGAGGGCGATCAGGGCGAGCCGACGCCGGTCGGCCGCCCGCATGGCGCGGACGAGGTCGATCAGCGCGCGCATGGCATCGCGGGGTCTGGCGGGACGGCTCGCATGGTCGGGCCGGGCTTAAGCGCGCCGTCCCGGCCTGTCCACGCCGGGCTCAGTCGAGCTTCTTCAGGGAGCCCAGGTCGACCTCGCCGTCCTGGCCGGTAAAGGTCAGGGTCTTGGCGGCCCCGTCCGCCTGCGCGACGCCACCGATCCGGTGGTCGCCGCTGTCGTAGGTCGAGACCTGCCCGTCGCGGTCGACGAGGAGGCGGCGCCTGTCCGGGAAGAACGCGTACTTCATCCCGTTCTGCGCGCCGCTGGTCGCGGGCTCGCCGAGATCCTTCGGCCACCAGGGCTGCGCGCCCTTCATCGGCTCCATCGGCTTCATGGGTTCCATAGGCTTCATGGGTTCCATCGGCTTCATCGGCTTCATCGGCTCCACGGCGCGCCTCCTGTCGGTCGAGAGACAGGAGGACGCGGCAGGCGCGGAAGGGTTGCACGCCGACCCTCTCGCCCGGGCCGGGCTCAGAGCGGCGGCAGCCCCGGCGCCGGGCGCTCCCGCACTTGGCCGTCGAAGCCGACATGGAGCCGGTGCTCGCGGCCGTCCCGGTCCATCGCGGCCACATCGAAGTGGCGCGGACCGCGGCCCGTGACCCGCACGTCGCCGTAGCCGGCTGCCTGGACAGCGGCGGTCGCGGCCGCCATGTCGGGCTTCGGTCCGAGACCGAGCCGGTCCCTGGCCCAGTCGAGGCTGCCGGTCGGAGGACCGCCGGCCGGCCCGAGCAGCAGCGTGCGCCCGTCCCCGTGGGTCAGGACCCGGGCGTGCAGGAAGCCGGTCTCGAAGCGGCCCTGCACCGTCACGGTCTCGCCCTTGGCGACGAGGCCGCCGCCCTCGCCCGCGCGGCCCGTCTCGACGAGGGCCCGCCCGGTCCCGTCCTGCACCACGAACTTGTTGCCGAAGATCTCCGCGACCTCGCCCTTGATGGCGGTCGCGCCCGAGGGAGCCAGGGCCTGGATCGCCACCGGTGCGACGGGCGTCGGCTGGAACGGCGTTCCCTGCGCGAGGGACAGGCCGACGGCGCCCAGCGCCAGCGGCAGCGCCACCGCGCCGACCGCCCAGGTGCGTCGCGGGATCGCCTTCGACGCCGGCCCGGCGGCCTCGGGCTGGCGGATCTCCCGCGCGGTCCCGTCGATGGTCTTGTCGTCGCTCATGATCGCATCCTCTGAAGGGTCCGGATCCGCTCGATCCGGTGCCCCTTCGTAGGGAGCCGCCGGCAATCCGGTCTGAACCGCGCGGTTCAGGCCCGGTTAAAGGCGCCCCCCTAGAGCGCTCCGTGTGGAACCCGTGCGGGTTCAGAGGCTTGGCAGCGGGCGCCGATGCGGGCTGGCAGCCCGTCGCCCGGGCGGTGGTCCCGGCGGTCCAGGTGAGGACACGGCCCCAACTCCCGGCGGCGGCAGGGTTCGCGGCCGCCGCAGCGGGCGAAACCGGCCGTCGCGGGCCCGGACGGGGAGGTGAGACCGGTGAAGATCCTGCTGGTGGAGGACGACGCGGCCCTCGCGGCGGAAGTCGCCAAGGTCCTGCGCGCCGAGAACTTCGTGCTCGACCACGCCGCCACCGGCGAGGACGCCCAGCATCTCGGCGAGACCGAGGGATACGACGCCGTCGTGCTCGATCTCGGCCTGCCGAAGGGCGACGGGGTCTCGGTGCTGCGGGCGTGGCGCGCGGCGGGCCGGACCCTGCCGGTGCTTGTGCTCACCGCCCGGGACGGCTGGAGCGACAAGGTCGCGGCCTTCAAGGCGGGGGCGGACGACTACCTCGTGAAGCCGGTCCGCGTGGAGGAGCTGGTGATCCGCCTGCGCGCCCTCGTGCGCCGGTCCCAGGGAGGCGGGGCGAGCCGGATCACCTGCGGTCCCCTGAGCTTCGATCCGGGCCTCGGCGCCTTCGAGCACGAGGGCCTGCCGCTCAAGCTCACCGGCCTGGAATGGCGGGTCCTGTCCTGCCTGATGCTGAACCGCGAGACCGTGGTGCCGCGCCCGCACCTGATCGAGCGGGTCTACGAGGGCGACGCCGACGTCGACTCGAACTCCGTCGAGGTGATCATCACGCGCCTGCGCCGGAAGATCGCCCCGGCGCGGATCGAGAGCGTGCGCGGCCACGGCTACCGCCTGCACGCGGAGCCCGCCTGATGACGGGGAGGGCGCCGCGGCGCTCGCTCCGCACCCGGCTGCTCGCGGCGGCCCTGGTGCTGGTCCTGGCGGCCCTGGTGGTGGCGGGCCTCGTCATAGGGGTGATCCTGCACCGGTTCGTGCGCGGGCAGCTCGACGGCCGGCTCGACGCGCAGATCGTCGCCCTGCGGGCCGGGCTCGAGGCCGGCATCCTCCCGCAGGGTCTCGACGCGCCGCCCTTCGACCGGCCCGGCCCCGGCTGGGCCTGGGAGGTGCGCCGCGGCGGCGCGACGATCCGGTCCGGCTCCCTGCGGGGCGGGGACATCCGCCTGTCCGATCCCGAACCGGACGGGGAGCCGGGCCGGCCGCACCCGGCTTCGGGCACGGGACCGCGCGGCGAGCCCCTCGTCGCCCGCGTGCTGGACGTGCCCGGGCCCGAGCCGGCGACGATCGTGGTGGCGGCACCGGAGGGGGAGCTGCGCGGGCCGCTGCGCGAGGCGCTGACGAGCCTCGCTCTGGCGCTCGGCATCCTCGGCCTGTGCCTGCTCGCCGGGCTGGCGGTCCAGGTGCGCCTGGGCCTCGCGCCGCTGACGCGCCTGCGCGCGGACCTCGCCTCGGTCCGGTCGGGGCGGCGCGAGCGCGTGCCGGCGGACCAGCCCGCCGAGATCGCGCCGGTGGTGGCGGAACTCAACGCGCTCCTCGACCAGAACGCGCAGAACCTGGAACGCGCCCGCGGCCACGTCGCCAACCTCGCCCACGCCCTCAAGACGCCGCTCGCCACCCTGTCGATGGCGCTCGCGGAGCCCGCCCGCGATCCGGACGGCGCGCTGCGCCGGCAGGTGGATGACATGGACCGGCGGGTGCGGCACCACCTCCGGCGCGCCCGGGCCGCGGCCCTGGCGGGTTCGGCCCGCGGCCGCACGGCCCTGGCACCCCGGCTGTCGGACTTGCGCGCGGCGCTGGCCCGGATCCACGCCGAGAAGGGCGCGGCGATCGACCTCGACGTCCCGGAAGCCCTGGCGGTCTCCTGCGAGGGCCAGGATCTCGACGAGATGCTCGGCAACCTCGTGGACAATGCCTGCCGCTGGTGCAGGGCCCGCGTGCGGGTCTCCGCGACAACGCGCGACGGCGCGGTGGCCGTGGTCGTGGAGGATGACGGGCCCGGCCTCGACCCGGCGGCCGCCTCCGCCGTCATGGCCCGGGGCCGGCGCCTCGACGAGGGCGTGCCGGGCCACGGCTTCGGGCTGCCGATCACCCTGGAACTCGCCGAGCTGTACGGCGGCGGCCTGAGCCTCGGGCGGTCGGATCTCGGCGGCCTCCGCGCGGACTTGGTGCTGCCGGCCTGACCGGCCCCCCTCAGCCGAGCGCCTCCCGCAGGATCGGCCGGATCCGCGGATCGGCGCAGTGGGCGACGTTGAAACGCATGTAGCCGTTCCACGTATCCGACAGGCTGAACGAGGTCCCGGGCGCCAGCACCATGCCGCGGGCCAGCGCCCGGCGGGCGACGTCGGCCCCGTCGCGCCCGTCGGGCAGCCGCATCCACAGGAAGAAGCCGCCCCGCGGCTGCGCCCAGGTCTCCAAGCCGCAGGCGCGCAGCTCCGCGGAGGCCTGCACCATCGCGCCGGCGAGCCGGCGGCGGGTCTCGGCGAGGTGTCGCCGGTAGGCGCCCTCGGTGATCAGCGCGTGCACCAGCGCCGCGGTGATGTGGCCGTTGCCGAGGCTGAGGGCCAGCTTGAGGTCGACCAGCGGCTCGACCCAGTCGGCCCGGAGCGCGATCCAGCCGCAGCGCGCGGCCGCCGACAGGGTCTTGGAGAAGCTGCCGATCTGGATCACCCGCTCCAGCCCGTCGAAGCCGGCGAGCCGCGGGGCCGCCTCGGGCTCGAGGTCGCCGAAGATCTCGTCCTCGACGATGAGCGTGTCGTGCGCCTCGCACAGCTTCAGCAGGCGGTGCGCCACGGTCGGCGCGAGGCTCGCCCCGGTCGGGTTCTGGAGGGCCGCGTTGGTCAGGTAGAAGCGCGGGCGGTGCTGCTCCAGCAGGGTCGCGAGCGCCCGCAGGTCCGGCCCCTCCGGGGTGATCGGCACGCCGACCACCGCGACGCGCTGCGCGCGCAGCAGCGCCAGGAAATTGAAGTAGCAGGGATCGTCCACCAGCACGGTGTCGCCGGGCTGGAGCAGGAAGCGGCAGACGAGGTCCAGCGCCTGCGTGGCCGATTCGACCAGCACGATCTGGTCGGGCTCGGCGCCGACGCCCTTCTCGCCGACCTTGCGGGCGATCTGGTGGCGCAGGGGCTCGTAGCCCAGCGGCCGGTCGTAGTTGGTCATCTCGGCGAGGTCGGCGCGCGCCACCCGGCGCAGACCCCGGCGGATCGCCTCGTGGGGCATCCAGGAATCGGGCAGCCAGCCGGCCCCGGGCTTGAGCTGGTCGGAGCCGGCCTGCTGCGCCTGCCGGGTGATCCAGAGCGGGTCGACGATCCGGTCGAGCCGCGGCCCCATCGCCTGGAGCGAGAGCGGCCGCGTCTTGCCGGCGACGTAGAAGCCCGAGCCCGGCCGCGGCACCACGGCGCCCTCGGCGGCGAGGCGCTCGTAGGCCTCGACGACGGTGGATTTCGAGACGCCCATCGTCTCCGCGAAGGCGCGCACCGAGGGGATCCGCACGCCCGGAACCAGCCGCCGCGCCGCGATCCGCTCCCGGATCTCGCCGACCACGGCCTCGACGCGCGTCCCGGGGCTTCTGGCTGCGACCGACATCCGTACTGCTCTTTCGTCCGGACAATTCTTCCGAACCGTACCGAAGTGTTCCTGTCGCCGCCAGCCCCGGGCCGACAGGATCGTGACGCCCCCAAACGACGGAGGAGGGGATCCATGACCCAGTGCCTGACCGAAACCGCCGCCCTCGAAGCCCGGATCAGACCGCGGAGCGGATGGCTCGCCCGGATGGCCGGCCCCGTGCTGACGGTCGCCGCGGAGGTGCGCGCCGGCCTGTCGCGGGCGGCGATGAACCGGCGCGTGCTCCAGCGCCTGTCGACCCTGTCGGACCGGGAATTGAAAGATATCGGCCTGACGCCGCAGGACGTGGCGGATGCCTGCGTGCCGCGCACGGGCGACGCGATCCACCTGCTGGTCGGCCGGCGCGACGAGCGCCGCCGGGCCCGGACGGCCGTGCGCCCTTGGTGATCGGGGCGCACGGGTCCTAGGATCGCGCCGATGACGCTGCGTGACGGGCTGGCCGCGCTCCTCGTGGTCACGCTCCTCGGTGTGAACTTCGTGGCTATCAAGGTGGGGCTGGTGACGGTGCCGCCGCTGATGCTGTGCGCCCTGCGATTCGGCTTCGCGGCCCTGCCAGCCGCCCTGGTGATCCGCCCGCCCCGGGCGCCCGCCGCCCTGGTGACGGCCTTCGGGCTGGCGCTCGGGATCGGCCAGTTCGGGCTGCTGTTCACGGCGATCCGCCTCGGCATGCCGGCCGGCCTGTCGTCGCTGCTCATCCAGATGCAGGTGCCGTTCACCGTGGCGCTCGCCTGGATCGTCCTGAAGGAGCGCCCGCGGGTGCTCCAGGTGATCGGCGGCGCGGTCGCGCTCCTCGGCGTCGCCGCGGTGGCGCTCGGGCGGGCGGGAGGCGCCCCGGCGGGACCGGTGCTGCTGGTCGTCGGCGCGGCCCTGTCCTGGGCCAGCGCCAACATCGTGGCGAAGCGGATCGGCCGCGTCGACATGCTCGCGCTGATGGTCTGGGGCAGCCTCGCCACGACGCCGCCGCTGCTCGCCCTCTCGCTGATCGTCGAGGGCTCCGACGCCGTCCGGGCCCTGACCCATCCCGACTGGGTGACGAGCGCCTCGATCGCCTTCCAGGCCTACCCGACGCAGCTCCTCGCCTTCGGCCTCTGGAGCCGGCTGCTGACCCGCTACCCGGCCGCCGCGGTGACGCCGTTCGCGCTGCTGGTCCCGGTGGCCGGCATCCTGAGCACGCACCTCGTGCTGGGCGAGCCGCTGAGCGCCGATATCCTGGCCGGCGGCAGCCTCATCCTCTTCGGGATCGCCCTGAGCCTCAGGGGCGGCCGCGCCGCCGTCCGGCCCGCGGGGCGCGGCCCGATCGGACCCGCGACGGGTGCACCGCCGAAGGTGACGTGACCCGCGCGCACCCGAGGCGCACGACGAGCGCCGTCGCGATCGCGAGGCCGGTACTGTCGATTGTTCGAGAAGGGACGTGGCGCGGGCGACGGGGCTCGAACCCGCGACCTCCGGCGTGACAGGCCGGCACTCTAACCAACTGAGCTACGCCCGCACGGCGTGGTCGCCTTCGGTGGGGGCGTTTCGCCCGGCGACGGGGCGGGGTTTATGGGGCGCCCGGGGCCCTGTCAAGCGCATCCGCCACGGATTCGTACCGGCACCGTCCGCGGGCCCCACGCGCAGGCATACCAGCCTCCCGACTCGGGGCCTGCGCGCTTCCGTCGTGTTGTGTCGCGGCCGCGCAAGCCCATCTCGGACATGACTGACAGGAAGGCTGACAGCGCGCTTTGTGCGACGCGACAAGCCATTGTCACGGACCGGCGGCTCGACTAAGCCTCCGGCCGCGCGCATCCTGGCATAAGAACAATTCCACGGGCGGATCCGGGTCGGCGTCGCACCGCGGTTTCACTCGTCTCGCGAGGCCCTGGCATGACCGGATTGTTGGCGGATTACCTGCCGCTCATCGTGTTCATCGGCGTGGCGCTGTTCATCGCCACGGCGCTGCTGGTCGTCCCCTTCCTGGTGGCCTTCAAGAGCCCCGATCCCGAGAAGCTCTCGGCCTACGAGTGCGGTTTCAACGCGTTCGACGACGCCCGCATGAAGTTCGACGTGCGCTTCTACCTCGTCGCCATCCTGTTCATCATCTTCGACCTCGAGGTCGCGTTCCTCTTCCCCTGGGCGATCACCTTCGGGGATCTGGGCTGGTTCGGCTTCTGGTCGATGATCGTCTTCCTGGGCGTGCTGACGGTCGGTTTCGTCTACGAGTGGCGCAAGGGCGCCCTCGAATGGGATTGACGTCCCGCCGCTCGCCGCCCGCACTGAATTCCTGAGTCGCCGATGGCCCTGATCACCGACACCAACCGCGCCCCCGCGATCGCGCCCCAGCCGAAGGGGATCATCGATCCCAACACCGGCCGCCCGATCGGCGCGGACGATCCGACCTTCCTGTCGATCAGCGACGAGCTGGCCGACCGGGGCTTCCTGCTCACCACCACGGACGAGCTGATCAACTGGGCCCGCACGGGCTCGCTGATGTGGATGACCTTCGGTCTCGCCTGCTGCGCGGTCGAGATGATGCAGATGTCGATGCCGCGCTACGATTGCGAGCGATTCGGCTTCGCGCCCCGCGGCTCGCCCCGCCAGTCCGACGTGATGATCGTCGCCGGCACGCTGACCAACAAGATGGCCCCGGCGCTGCGCAAGGTCTACGACCAGATGCCGGAGCCGCGCTACGTCATCTCGATGGGCTCCTGCGCCAACGGCGGCGGCTACTATCACTACTCCTACTCGGTGGTGCGCGGCTGCGACCGGGTGGTGCCGGTGGACATCTACGTGCCCGGCTGCCCGCCCACCGCCGAGGCGCTGCTCTACGGCGTGCTGCTGCTGCAGAAGAAGATCCGCCGGACCGGCACGATCGAGCGCTGAGGAGCGGCCATGACGAACGGCATCTCGATCCTGCCCCACACCCAGCCGGTCTACGGCGACGCGGCCGTGGCTGCCATGGCCGAGCGCGTCGTCGGCGCCCTCGGACCGGCGGTGGTGTCCCACGCCATCGCGTTCGGCGAGCTGACGCTGGTGGTCCAGGCCTCCGACATCGTCTACGCGCTCACCTACCTGCGCGACGATCCGGCCTGCGCGTTCCGCAACTTCATCGACATATGCGGCGTGGACTATCCGCAGCGCGAGAAGCGCTTCGACGTGGTCTACCACCTGCTCTCCCTGCGCCATAACCTGCGCATCCGGCTGAAGGTGCAGACCGACGAGGTGACGCCGGTCCCCTCGGTGATCGAGGTCTTCCCGGCGGCCAACTGGTACGAGCGCGAGACCTACGACCTCTACGGGATCCTGTTCTCGGGCCATCCCGACCTGCGCCGCCTGCTCACCGATTACGGCTTCGAGGGGCATCCCCTGCGCAAGGACTTCCCGCTCACCGGCTTCGTCGAGGTCCGCTACGACCAGGACCAGGCGCGGGTGGTCTACGAGCCGGTGCAGCTGACGCAGGAATTCCGGAACTTCGACTTCTTGTCGCCGTGGGAAGGCACCGACTACGTGCTGCCCGGCGACGAGAAGACGTCGGCATGAGCCGCGGAGACCGTCCGTGACCGAACACAACATCCGCAACTTCGCGATCAACTTCGGCCCGCAGCACCCGGCGGCGCACGGGGTGCTGCGCCTCGTGCTCGAACTCGACGGCGAGGTGGTCGAGCGGGTCGACCCGCATATCGGGCTGCTCCACCGCGGCACCGAGAAGCTGATCGAGTACAAGACCTACCTGCAGGCGACGCCCTATTTCGACCGGCTCGACTACGTGTCGCCGATGAACCAGGAGCACGCCTTCTGCCTGGCGATCGAGAAGCTCGCCGGGATCGAGGTGCCGCGGCGCGCGCAGCTGATCCGCGTGCTGTTCTGCGAGATCGGCCGCCTACTGTCGCACCTGCTCAACGTCACCACGCAGGCGATGGACGTCGGCGCCCTCACGCCCCCGCTCTGGGGCTTCGAGGAGCGCGAGAAGCTGATGATCTTCTACGAGCGGGCCTCCGGCGCCCGGCTCCACGCCAACTACTTCCGGCCGGGCGGCGTCCACCAGGACCTGCCGCCAAAGCTCATCGACGACATCGACGCGTTCTGCGACCCGTTCCTGCAGGTCGTCCAGGACCTCGACGACCTCGTCATGGCCAACCGCATCTTCAAGCAGCGCAACGTCGATATCGGCATCGTGTCGGTGGACGAGGCGATGCAGTGGGGCTTCTCGGGCGTGATGGTGCGCGGCTCGGGCATCCCGTGGGACCTGCGCAAGGCGCAGCCCTACGAGTGCTACGAGGAGATGGAATTCGACGTCCCCGTCGGGAAGAACGGCGACACCTACGATCGTCAGGTGATCCGCATGGAGGAGATGCGCCAGTCGGTGCGCATCATGAAGCAGTGCGTCGCCAAGCTGCGCGAGCCCGCCGGCCAGGGGCCGATCGCCTCCGTCGACGGCAAGTTCGCGCCGCCGCCACGCCGGGAGATGAAGCGCTCGATGGAGGCGCTCATCCACCACTTCAAGCTCTACACCGAGGGCTTCCACGTGCCCGAGGGCGAGGTCTACGCCGCGGTCGAGGCGCCGAAGGGCGAGTTCGGCGTGTATCTTGTGTCCGACGGCACCAACAAGCCGTATCGCTGCAAGATCCGCGCGCCGGGCTTCGCGCATCTTCAGGCGATGGACTGGATGTGCCGCGGGCACCTCTTAGCCGACGTGTCCTGCGTGCTCGGCACGCTCGACATCGTGTTCGGCGAAGTGGATCGGTAAGACAGAAGCGATGGCAAACCGCAGACTCGCCCCCGCCTCGGAGCAGCCCGAGAGCTTCGCGTTCTCCCCCGAGAACGCCGAGTGGGCCAAGACCCAGATCGCCAAGTACCCCGAAGGCCGTCAGGCCTCCGCGGTGATATCGCTGCTCTGGCGGGCGCAGGAGCAGAACGGCGGCTGGCTGCCGCGCGCGGCCATCGAGGCGGTGGCGGCCGAGCTCGGCATGCCGAACATCCGCGTGCTGGAGGTGGCGACCTTCTACACGATGTTCGCCCTGGAGCCGGTCGGGCGGTTCTGGATCCAGGTCTGCGGCACGGTCCCGTGCGATTCCTGCGGCGCGCGGGGCCTCAAGGAGATGCTCCAGGCCCGCCTCGGACCGGCCGGCCACGTCTCGGCCGACGGCAAGTTCTCGTGGCTCGAGGTCGAGTGCCTCGGCGCCTGCTGCAACGCGCCGATGGTCCAGATCAACCAGGATTACTACGAGGACCTGACGCCCGAGTCCCTCGGCCAGCTGATGGACGACCTCGCCGCCGGCCGGCCCGTGAAGGTCGGCTCGCAGACCGGGCGCGTCTCGTCCGAGCCCCAGGGCGCCGTGAACACCCTCACCGACCCGACGCTGTTCGACGGGTCGCGTGTCGGCGCGTGGCGCAAGCGCTTCGAGGAGGCCGGCAAGGCCGAGGAGCCGGCCGCCGCGCCAGTGTCCAAGACCGGCGAGGCGGCTTCCGGAACCCAGCAGGCCGCCGAGAACCCGAAGCCGGCGCGGCCCGATGCCGGCCGCCCGGTGGAGCGCACGGTCACCGATGCGCCGGCCCAGCGCGCCGCCGACGGCGAGACGCCGGTCAAGCCCGAGGATCGCGCGGACGCGGCCGAGCGCGGCCGGTCCACCGCCAAGCACGGCGCCGCCCGCCAGGGCGACGCGGACGTGCTCGACTCGCCGGCCAAGCGCGTCGCCGAGGGCGAGCCCGCGGCCGGCGAGCAGGGCCACCAGGCGGTGCCGGACCGCGACGCCGTCCCGCAGCAGCCGGAAGCCTCTGGGGCCAGCGAGGGCGAGATGGCGGCCGAGGCCGAGGAGGCCCGCATCGCCGGCGCCCTCGCGGCCCTGCCGAAGGATGCCAGCCCCGAGCAGAAGGCGGACGCCGTGGGCAAGCGCCCGCCGGGCCTCGACGCGGCCCGCGCCGGGAAGCCGGACGAGCTGACGCGCATCAAGGGCATCGGCCCGGGCAACAGCCAGCGCCTGAACGGGCTCGGCATCTACCACTTCGACCAGATCGCCGCCTGGTCCCGCGACGAGATCGCCTGGGTCGGCACCTACCTCGCGTTCCCGGGTCGCATCGACCGCGAGAACTGGGTGGGGCAGGCCAAGGCCCTGTCGGCGCCGGCTCAGTGAGGACCTGACATGCTGTCGGATCAGGATCGCATCTTCACCAACCTCTACGGGCTGCACTCGCCGGGCCTGGAGGCCGCCAAGAAGCGCGGCGCGTGGGACGGGACCAAGTTCCTCCTGGAGCAGGGCCGCGACTGGATCATCGAGGAGATGAAGGCCTCGGGCCTGCGCGGCCGCGGCGGCGCGGGCTTCCCCACCGGCCTCAAGTGGTCGTTCATGCCCAAGAAGTCGGACGGGCGCCCGCACTACCTCGTGGTCAACGCCGACGAGTCGGAGCCGGGCACCTGCAAGGACCGGGAGATCATGCGGCACGATCCGCATCTCCTGATCGAGGGCTGCATGCTGGCCTGCTTCGCGATGAACGCGCATGCCTGCTACATCTACATCCGCGGCGAGTACGTCGCCGAGAAGCACGCGCTCCAGAAGGCCGTGGACGAGGCCTACGCGGCCCGGCTCGTCGGCCAGTCGAACGTGCACGACTACCCGTTCGACATCTACGTCCACCACGGCGCGGGCGCCTATATCTGCGGCGAGGAGACGGCGCTCATCGAGAGCCTGGAGGGCAAGAAGGGGATGCCGCGGCTGAAGCCGCCGTTCCCGGCCAATATGGGCCTCTACGGCTGCCCCACGACCGTGAACAACGTCGAGTCGATCGCGGTCGCCGGCACGATCCTGCGCCGGGGCGGCGCGTGGTTCGCCGGCCTCGGCGGCAAGAACAACACCGGCACGAAGCTCTTCTGCGTCTCCGGGCACGTCAACAAGCCGTGCAACGTCGAGGAGGAGCTCGGCATCACCTTCCGCGAACTCATCGACCGCCATTGCGGCGGCATGCGCGGCGGCTGGGACAACCTGCTGTGCTCGATCCCGGGCGGCTCCTCGGTGCCGCTGGTGCCGGCCGAGCAGATCGTCGACGCCAAGATGGACTTCGACACCCTGCGCAACCTGGGTTCCGGCCTCGGCACGGCGGCGGTGATCGTCCTCGACAAGTCCACCGACATCGTCGCGGCGATCACGCGGATCTCGTACTTCTACAAGCACGAGTCCTGCGGCCAGTGCACGCCCTGCCGCGAGGGCACCGGCTGGATGTGGCGGGTGATGCAGCGCATGACCGAGGGCCGCGCGCAGAAGCGCGAGATCGACATGCTGTTCGAGGTCACCAAGCAGATCGAGGGTCACACGATCTGCGCGCTCGGCGACGCGGCGGCCTGGCCGATCCAGGGCCTGATCCGGCACTTCCGCCCGGAGATCGAGAAGCGCATCGACCGCTACACCGCCAACCCGCACAGCGAGCCTGTGCCGATGGCCGCGGAGTGATCCGATGACGAGCCAGCCTGACAACCTGATGCTCGTGTACCTGCGGCGGATCGACGAGAAGGTCGATCGCCTCAGCGATGATGTCCGAGAACTGAAAGGCCGCATGGCCGCGGTCGAAGAGAATCTGGCTGGCGTCCACCGGCGGATCGACAGGGTCGAGCTTCGCATCGAGCGGATCGAGCGACGCCTCGATCTCGCCGACGCCCCGCACTGAGATTGCACCGATGACAAAAATCCTCGTCGACGGCACCGAGGTCGACGTCCCCGCCGATTACACGCTGCTCCAGGCCTGCGAGGCCGCGGGGGCCGAGATCCCGCGCTTCTGCTTCCACGAGCGCCTGTCGATCGCCGGCAATTGCCGCATGTGCCTCGTCGAGCTGAAGGGCGCGCCGAAGCCGGTGGCCTCCTGCGCCTACGCGGTGAAGGATTGCCGCCCCGGCCCGAACGGCGAGCCGCCGGAGGTGCTGACCCGCTCGCAGGGCACCAAGAAGGCGCGGGAAGGGGTGATGGAGTTCCTCCTCATCAACCACCCCCTCGACTGCCCGATCTGCGACCAGGGCGGCCACTGCGACCTGCAGGACCAGGCCATGGCCTACGGGGTCGATTCGACCCGCTACACGGAGAACAAGCGCGCGGTCGAGGAGAAGCATATCGGGCCGCTGGTGCGGACCGCGATGAACCGCTGCATCCACTGCACCCGCTGCGTGCGCTTCCTCGCCGAGGTGGCGGGCGTGCCCGACCTCGGCGCCATCGGTCGCGGCGAGGACATGGAGATCACCAGCTACCTCGAGCAGTCGATGGCATCGGAGCTCCAGGGCAACGTCGCCGACCTCTGCCCGGTCGGCGCCCTCGTGCACCGGCCGCAGAGCTACAACGTCCGCCCCTGGGAGCTGAACAAGACCGAGTCGGTCGACGTGATGGACGCGGTCGGCTCGTCGATCCGCATCGACACCCGCGGCCGCGAGGTCATGCAGATCGAGCCGCGGATCAGCGAGGAGATCAACGAGGAGTGGATCTCCGACAAGACGCGCTACCACATCGACGGGCTGCGGATGCAGCGCCTCGACCGGCCCTACCTGCGCGAGAACGGTCGCCTGCGTCCCGCCTCATGGGGTGAGGCGTTCCAGGCCATTGCCGCCCGGGTGAAGGGCGCGGATCCGAAGCGCGTCGGCGCCGTGGTCGGCGACCTCGCGGGCGTCGAGGAGATCTTCGCGCTCCGCGAGCTGATGAAGGGTCTCGGCTCGCCGAACCTCGACTGCCGCCAGACCGATGCCGGCCTCGACCCGGCGCTCGGCCGCGCCTCCTACATCTTCAACCCGACGATCGCGGGCCTCGAGGCCGCGGACGCGATCCTGATCGTCGGCGCCAACCCGCGCACCGAGGCCTCGCTGCTGAACGTGCGGATCCGCAAGCGCTGGCGCATGGCGCCGCTGGCGGTGGGCGTGATCGGCGAGCCGGTCGACCTGACCTATCCGAGCCACTACATCGGCGCCGGCCCCGATTCGCTGGCGGCGCTCGCCCGCGGCGAGCACAGCTTCCTCGACGTGCTCAAGGAGGCCAAGGCGCCGCTCGTGATCGTCGGCGCGAGCGCCGCGCCGGACGTCCTGGCCGCTGCAGCCTCCCTCGCGAAGGAGATCGGCGCGGTCTCGGCCGAGGGGAACGGCTTCGGCGTGCTGCACACGGCCGCTGCCCGGGTCGGGGCGCTCGATCTCGGCTTCGTGCCGGGGGAGGGCGGATTGACCTTCGCGCAGATGCTGGAGCCCGGCGCCCTCGACGTCCTGTTCAACCTCGGCGCCGACGAGCGTGACGTCGCCCCGGGCGCTTTCGTGGTCTACCAGGGCAGCCACGGAGATCGCGGGGCCTCCCGCGCCGACGTGATCCTGCCGGGGGCCGCCTATAGCGAGAAGTCGGCGACCTGGGTGAACACGGAAGGCCGGGTCCAGATGGGCAACCGCGCCGCCTTCCCGCCGGGCGACGCCCGCGAGGATTGGGCGATCCTCCGCGCCCTCTCGGACGTGCTGGGCAAGCGCCTGCCGTTCGACTCGCTCACCGCCCTCCGCCGGGCGCTCTACGCCGCCCACCCGCATCTGGCGGCGATCGGGGCCGTGGCGCCCGGCACCGTCGCGGAAGCGGTCGACCGGCTCGCCGGTCTCGGCGGCTCCGCGACCGGACCGGCCTTCGCGTCGCCGGTGACCGACTTCTACCTCACCAACCCGATCGCCCGCGCCTCGCGCATCCTCGCGGAGTGCTCGCGCCTCGCCCGGGAGCGCGCCGCCGAGGCGCGGCCCCTCGCGGCGGCCGAGTAGGAGCTCAAGACCGATGACGCCGCTCGAAATCCTCGGGACCGTGCTCCTGATCGTGCTGAAGAGCTTCGTGCTCCTCTCGGCGCTCCTCGTGTTCATCGCCTACGCGCTGCTCGCCGACCGGAAGATCTGGGCGGCGGTGCAGCTCCGGCGCGGCCCGAACGTGGTCGGGCCGTTCGGCCTGTTCCAGTCCTTCGCCGACCTGATCAAGTTCGTGATCAAGGAGCCGGTGATCCCGGCGGGCGCCAACAAGGCGATCTACCTGCTGGCGCCGCTGGTCTTCGCGATGCTCGCCCTGTCGAGCTGGGCGGTGATCCCGCTCGCCGACGGCTGGGCGATCGCCGACATCAACGTCGGCATCACCTACATCTTCGCGATCTCGTCGCTCGGCGTGTACGGCGTCATCATGGGCGGCTGGGCGTCGAACTCGAAATACGCGTTCCTCGGCGCCCTGCGCTCGGCGGCCCAGATGATCTCCTACGAGGTCTCGCTCGGCTTCGTGATCATCTGCGTGCTGCTCTGCGCCGGCTCGCTCAACCTCTCGCGCATCGTCATGGCGCAGGACACCAGCCTCGGGATCTTCGGCTGGTACTGGCTGTGGCTGTTCCCGATGTTCGTGGTGTTCTTCGTCTCGGCGCTGGCCGAGACCAACCGCCCGCCCTTCGACCTGCCGGAGGCGGAGTCGGAGCTCGTGGCCGGCTACATGGTCGAGTATTCCTCGACCCCGTACCTGCTGTTCATGCTCGGCGAGTACGTCGCCATCATGAGCATGTGCGCCCTCGGGACCATCCTGTTCATGGGCGGCTGGCTGTCCCCGATCCCGTTCGCCCCCTTCACCTGGGTGCCGGGCGTGATCTGGTTCACCCTGAAGGCCAGCTTCCTGTTCTTCCTGTTCGCGATGGTGAAGTCCATCGTGCCCCGCTACCGCTACGATCAGCTCATGCGCCTCGGCTGGAAGGTCTTCCTGCCGATCTCCCTGATCTCGGTCGTCGTCGTCGCCTTCGTGCTCAAGCTGACCGGCCTCGCGCCGGGCGCCTGAGCCCACCCTTCGCATCGGAGATCCGGGCATGAAGCTCGATCAGGTCGCCAAGAGCCTTCTCCTGAAGGAGTTCGTGTCGGGGATGATCCTCGGCATGCGCTACTTCTTCAAGCCGAAGGCCACGATCAACTACCCCTTCGAGATGGGCCACCGCGGCCCGCGCTTCCGGGGCGAGCACGCCCTGCGCCGCTACCCCAACGGCGAGGAGCGCTGCATCGCCTGCAAGCTCTGCGAGGCGATCTGCCCGGCGCAGGCGATCACCATCGAGGCGGGCCCCCGCCGCAACGACGGCACACGCCGGACGACGCGCTACGACATCGACATGGTGAAGTGCATCTACTGCGGCATGTGCCAGGAGGCCTGCCCGGTGGACGCCATCGTCGAGGGCCCCAACTTCGAATTCTCGGTGGAGACCCGGGAGGAGCTTCTCTACGACAAGCAGAAGCTCCTGCTGAACGGCGACCGCTGGGAGCGTGAGATCGCCCGCAACATCGCGATGGACGCGCCGTATCGCTGACGCGTCGTCCCGAAGGGCGGCCGCCGGCTCTCGGAAGAAGATGATGCGAGAACAAGCCTCTAGAGCACCGTGCCGGTTCCCGTTTCCGGTGCGATCCTCTAGAGCCATGCCGGGGGCGCTGTTGTGCCCCCGCCGACCGGGTTCTATAGACGGGCCGCCCGCTGCGGACCGTCTCCACGCACGGCAGAAGGGGCCGCTCCGGCGGCCGATCCCGACCAGCGCATGACCGCAGCAGCCGCCTTCTTCTATCTGTTCGCGAGCATCACGGTCGCGTCGGGCTTCATGGTGATCGCCTCGCGCAATCCCGTCGCCTCGGTGCTGTTCCTGATCCTCGCCTTCGTGAACGCCGCCGGACTGTTCGTCCTGATGGGCGCCGAGTTCCTCGCGATGATCCTCGTGGTCGTCTACGTCGGCGCGGTCGCGGTCCTGTTCCTGTTCGTCGTGATGATGCTCGACGTCGATTTCGCCGAGCTGCGCCAGGGCTTCCAGCAATACTTACCGATTGGCGCCCTGATCGGCGCGATCTTCCTGGTCGAGTTGCTGCTGGTCGTCGGCTCGTGGAGCATCGACCCGGGCCTCGTCCAGGCCCCGCTCGGCAACGTCGCGGCCGCCGAGAACCTCACCAACGCCCAGGCGCTCGGCCGGGTGATCTACACGGACTACGCCTACTTCTTCCAGCTCGCCGGCCTGATCCTGCTGGTCGCCATGATCGGCGCGATCGTGCTGACGCTGCGCGACCGGCCGGGTGTCAAGCGCCAGAGCATCGCGGTCCAGAACGCCCGCACCCAGGCAATGGCGGTGGAGACCCGAAAGGTCCCGTCGCGCCAGGGTGTCGAGGTCTGATGATCGCCCGGAGATTCGAACGATGATCGGCCTGAGCCACTACCTCACCGTCGCGGCGATCCTGTTCACGCTCGGCGTGCTCGGCATCTTCATCAACCGCAAGAACATCATCGTCATCCTGATGTCGGTCGAGCTGATCCTGCTCTCGGTCAACATCAACCTCGTCGCCTTCTCGACGCAGCTGAACGACATCACCGGACAGGTCTTCGCCCTGTTCGTGCTGACCGTCGCGGCCGCCGAATCGGCGATCGGCCTCGCCATCCTGGTGGTGTTCTTCCGCAACCGCGGCTCGATCGCGGTGGAAGACGTCAGCATGATGAAGGGCTAGGGCCTTCACCTTCGCGCGCCCCGAGTGACATCCGGACGCCGCCGCCTCGCGGCCGGCCCGGAGGACGGACTGCAAGAGAGCGATGTATCACGCGATCGTCTTCTTCCCGCTCATCGGCTTCCTGATCGCCGGCCTGTTCGGCCGGTACATCGGGGCGCGGGCCTGTGAGTACATCACCACGGCGTTCCTGGCCTTCACGGCGCTGATCGCCTGGGGCGTGTTTCTCGACGGCGGCCACGCCGAGCGGGTGCAGGTTGCGTCCTGGTTCTCGGCCGGCGACCTGCAGGTCGACTGGGCCTTCAAGGTCGACACCCTGACGCGGGTGATGCTGGTCGTCGTGACCACCGTCTCGACCCTCGTGCACCTCTACTCCGTGGGCTACATGGAGGAGGACCCGCACCGGCCGCGCTTCTTCGCCTACCTGTCGCTGTTCACCTTCGCCATGCTGATGCTGGTGACGGCCGACAACCTCGTGCAGATGTTCTTCGGCTGGGAGGGCGTGGGCCTCGCCTCCTACCTGCTGATCGGGTTCTGGTACGAGAAGCCCTCGGCCAACGCCGCCGCCATGAAGGCGTTCATCGTCAACCGCGTGGGCGATTTCGGCTTCTCCCTCGGCATCTTCCTGACCTTCGTGCTCACCGGCTCGGTGGCCTTCGACGCGATCTTCGGCAAGGTCGACGCGATCAAGACGCTCACCTTCCACTTCCTCGGCTACGACTGGAACGCACTGACCCTCGCCTGCCTGCTGCTGTTCATGGGCGCCATGGGCAAGTCGGCGCAGTTCCTGCTGCACACGTGGCTCCCGGACGCGATGGAGGGCCCGACACCGGTCTCGGCGCTGATCCACGCCGCCACCATGGTGACCGCGGGCGTGTTCATGGTCGCGCGCCTCTCGCCGCTCTTCGAGGAGGCGCCGAACGCGCTCATCGTCGTGACGGTGATCGGCGGCATCACGGCGTTCTTCGCGGCCACGATCGGGCTGGTGCAGAACGACATCAAGCGGGTGATCGCCTACTCGACCTGCTCGCAGCTCGGCTACATGTTCGTGGCGCTCGGCGTCGGCGCCTACTCGGCCGGCGTGTTCCACCTCTTCACCCACGCCTTCTTCAAGGCGCTGCTGTTCCTCGGGGCCGGCTCGGTCATCCACGCGATGCACCACGAGCAGGACATGCGGAACATGGGCGGCCTGCGCCGCTACATCCCCTACACCAGCGCCATGATGGCGATCGGCTCCCTGGCGCTGATCGGCTTCCCCTACACGGCCGGCTACTACTCGAAGGACGCGATCATCGAGGCCGCCTACGCGTCGACCCGGCCGGGCCACACCCTCGCCTTCCTGTGCGTCGTGGTGGCGGCGTTCTTCACCTCGTTCTACTCGTGGCGCCTGTTCTTCATGACCTTCGAGGGTCCGGCGCGCTGGGGCGCGCACGCGGCCCACGGTCACCACGACGCCCTCGCGGTCGCGCACTCCACCATGGCGCACGAGGCCGACGGCGCGCCGGGCCACACCGAGGGCGTCGCCCACGACGACAAGGGCCACGACGTCGAGCCGGCGCACAGGAGCGACCTCGTCGCCGACGACCATCACGGGCACGGCCACCACGGCGACCACACGCCCCACGAGAGCCCGCTGGTGATGACGATCCCGCTGGCGATCCTCGCCTTCGGCGCGCTGTTCGCCGGGATCATCTTCCACAACCGCTTCATCGGCGAGGGGATGGACGCGTTCTGGGGCCACGCCCTGGCGCACGGGCCGAACAACCACATCATGCACGAGATCCACGAGGTCCCGGCTCTGGTCTCCTACTCGCCGCTCGTCATGCTGATCCTCGGCTTCGTGCTGGCCTACTGGATGTACATCCGCCGGCCGGAGCTTCCGGGCCAGCTCGCCGCGCAGCAGCCGTCGCTGTACCGGTTCCTGCTCAACAAGTGGTACTTCGACGAGATCTACGACCGGATCTTCGTCCGCCCGGCCAAGGATTTCGGCCTGTTCCTCTGGAAGGAGGGCGACGGCCGGATCATCGACGGCCTCGGCCCCAACGGCATCGCGGCGCGCGTCGTGGACGTGACCCGCGGGGTCGTCCGGCTCCAGACCGGCTACCTGTACCATTACGCCTTCGTGATGCTCATCGGCGTCGCCGGCCTGATCAGCTGGTACCTGATGTCCGGCCTGCCCAAGGGTGCTCACTGACATGCTCGGCCTCGGCATCCTCTCCGGCCTGCTGATCGTGCCGCTCTGCGGCGCGGCCTTCATCCTGACGCTGAACGGCGACGAGGAATCGGTCGCGCGCAACAGCCGCTGGGCCGCGCTCGCCACCACGGTGGTCACCTTCCTGCTCTCCCTGGTGGCCTGGAGCCGCTACGACGCCGCCTCGTCGAGCTTCCAGCTGGTGGAGAGCCACGCCTGGCTCACCGAGACGATCCGGTTCAAGCTCGGCGTCGACGGCTTCTCGATGCCGCTGATCCTGCTGACCACGTTCCTGATGCCGTTCTGCATCGGCGCCTCGTGGCACTCGATCCACTTCCGGGTGAAGGAGTACTTCGTCGCCTTCCTCGTCCTCGAGACGACGATGATCGGCGTGTTCGCCTCCCTCGACCTGCTGCTGTTCTACCTGTTCTTCGAGGCCGGCCTGATCCCGATGTTCCTGATCATCGGCATCTGGGGCGGGCAGCGCCGGATCTACGCGAGCTTCAAGTTCTTCCTCTACACCCTGCTCGGCTCGGTGCTGATGCTGCTCGCCGTGATGGCGATGTACTGGCAGGCCGGAACCACCGACATCCCGACCCTGCTGCAGTACCGCTTCCCGGTGCAGATGCAGACCTGGCTGTGGCTCGCCTTCTTCGCCTCGTTCGCGGTGAAGATGCCGATGTGGCCGGTCCACACCTGGCTGCCCGACGCCCACGTGGAGGCCCCCACCGCCGGCTCGGTGATCCTGGCCGGCATCCTCCTGAAGATGGGCGGCTACGGCTTCATCCGGATCTCGCTGCCGATGCTGCCGGTGGCGAGCCAGGAGTTCGCGCCCTTCGTCTTCGCCCTCTCGGTGATCGCGATCATCTTCACCTCGCTCACCGCGATGATGCAGACCGACATCAAGAAGCTGATCGCCTACTCGTCGGTGGCCCATATGGGCTTCGTGACGCTCGGCCTGTTCACCTTGAATGAGCAGGGCATCCAGGGCGCGCTGTTCCTGATGATCTCCCACGGCATCGTGTCGGGGGCGCTCTTCCTCTGCGTCGGCGTCGTCTACGACCGGATGCACACCCGCGAGATCGCCGCCTATGGCGGCCTCGTGAAGCGGATGCCGCTCTACGCCGTGGCCATGCTGATCTTCACCATGGCCAATGTCGGCCTCCCCGGCACCTCCGGCTTCGTCGGCGAGTTCCTGGCGATGCTCGGCGCCTTCAAGGCGAACCCGAACGTCGCGTTCTTCTCGACCTTCGGCATCATCCTGTCGGCGGCCTACGCCCTGTGGCTCTACGCCCGGGTGATCTACGGCAAGCTGGAGAAGCCGAACCTCCAGGGCATCCTGGATCTCGACACCCGTGAAAAGATCATCCTGGCGCCGCTGGTGGTGCTGACGATCTACTACGGCGTGCATCCGGCCCCGGTGCTCGACGTGTTCGCGCCCTCGACCGATGCGCTCATGGCGAGCATCAAGACCGCGCTCTCGAACACCCAGACGGCCGCCGCGGCGCTGCCGATCCCGCGCTGAGGCGGACACCATGACAACCGTCCACTCCGTCCTGCCGTCGCTGGCGCCGCTCCTGCCCGAGCTGATCCTCGGCGTCGGCGTCATGGTCCTGATCCTCTACGGCGCCTGGCGCGGCGACCGCTCCGCCGAGACCGTCAGCGTCGGCGCCCTGGTCCTGCTCCTCGTCGCCCTGTCGGTGGTGATCTCCCAGCCGGTCCACGGCCGGGTGACGACCCTGTCGGGGGCGTTCGTGTCGGACGCCTTCTCCAAGGTGATGAAGTCGCTGGTGCTGCTCGGCTCGTCGGCGACGATCCTGCTGGCGCACGACTTCTTCAAGCGCGAGCGCATCGACCGGTTCGAGTTCCCGGTGCTGATCGTGCTCTGCACCATCGGCATGATGGTCATGGTCTCGGCCAACGACCTGATCGCGCTCTATCTCGGTCTGGAGTTGCAGTCGCTCGCCGCCTACGTGATCGCCGCCTTCCACCGGGACGACGTGAAGTCCACCGAGGCCGGCCTCAAGTACTTCGTGCTCGGCGCGCTCTCCTCCGGCATGCTGCTCTACGGCGCCTCGCTGGTCTACGGCTTCACCGGCACCGTGTCGTTCCCCGGCATCGTCTCCGCGCTGAACGAGAATGCCGGCTTCGGCATCGTGCTCGGCATCGTGTTCCTGGCGGCCGGCGTCTGCTTCAAGCTGGCGGCCGTGCCGTTCCACATGTGGACGCCCGACGTCTACGAGGGCTCGCCGACGCCGGTGACGGCCTTCTTCGCCTCGGCGCCCAAGATGGCCGCCGTGGCGATGACCGTGCGGGTCTTCATCGGCGCCATGCCGGACGTGACGGCGATCTGGCAGCAGATCTTCATCTTCGTCTCGGTGGTGTCGATGGCGCTCGGCTCCTTCGCGGCGATCGGCCAGACCTCGATCAAGCGCCTGATGGCCTACTCGTCGATCGCCAATATCGGCTACGCGCTGATCGGGCTCGCCTGCGGCTCGGAGGAGGGGATCAGCGGGCTCGTGACCTACATGATCATCTACCTCGCGATGACCCTCGGCACCTTCGCGATCATCCTGTCGCTGCGGCGCCGGGACGTGATGTTCGAGAAGATCGAGGACCTGTCGGGCCTCTCGCGCACGCATCCGTGGCTGGCCTTCTGCCTCGCCGCGATGATGTTCTCGCTCGCCGGCATCCCGCCGCTCGCCGGGTTCTTCGCGAAGTTCTACGTCTTCGCCGCGGCCATCAAGGCGGGCCTCGTGACGCTGGCGGTGATCGGCGTCGTGACCAGCGTGATCGGCGCCTACTACTACCTGCGCGTCGTGCGGATCATGTACTTCGACGAGCCGAAGGAGCCCTACGAGGCGATGGCCCCCGGCCTGCGCGTCGTGCTGGCCCTGTCGAGCGTCGTGGTGGTGCTGTTCTTCCTGCTGCCCGGCCCGCTGGTCGGCGCCGCCGGCCGGGCCGCCAAGTCGCTGTTCTAGGACGGCCTTGAGCTACCGACTCGGGCCCTCGGCGCGCGCCGAGGGCCACCGCCTGCACGTCCACGACACCCTCGGCTCCACCAACACGGAGGCCATGGCGCGCGCGCGCGCGGGCGAGACCGGCCCGCTCTGGGTCGTGACGCACCGCCAGGAGGCGGGCCGCGGCCGGCGCGGCAACAGCTGGGCCTCGCTTCCCGGGAACCTCGCGGCCAGCGTGCTCTGGCCCGTCGCCGGGGTCGCGCCGGACCACCTCGCCGAACTCGGCTTCGTGGCCGGCCTCGCCCTGATCGAGGCGCTGGAGGCGGCCTGCGGCACCCTGCCGGATACCGGATCCGGCGCCGGGGCCCGATCTTTCCGGCTGAAATGGCCGAACGACGTTCTGCTCGGCGGGGCGAAGCTCGCGGGTCTTCTCCTGGAGGCGGAGACGCTGCCCGGCGGCCGGCGCGCCGCCGTCATCGGCTTCGGCGTGAACGTCGCGGCCGCGCCGGACGGCCTGGAGGCCGCGAGCTTGGCGGCGGCGGGTTACGCGCGCGACGCCGAGGCGCTACTGGAACATCTCTCGGACCGGATGGCCGCGCGGGCGCGCGCCTGGGACCGAGGACGGAATTTCGCTGACCTGCGCGCGGCCTGGCTCGCGCGGGCCGCGGGTCTCGGATCGGAGATCGCGGTGCACAGCGGCGGGCACACCCTGCGGGGCGTGTTCGAGACGATCGACGAGGGGGGGCGGCTCGTGATCCTCGCCCCCGATGGGAACCGGCATACCGTGACGGCGGGCGAGGTGCATTTCGGATCGGCCGCGACGGCGGCCTGAGTTTGGACGACGACAGATGGTTAAAGGACAGGAGGAGCTGGTCTTCCTGCCGCTCGGCGGCGTGGGCGAGATCGGGATGAACGCGGCGCTCTACGGGTTCGGCCCGGAGAAGGGCCGGAAGTGGATCATGGTCGATTGCGGCATGGGCTTCGCCGGCGAGGAGCAGATGCCCGGCGTCGACCTGATGTTCCCCGACCTCTCCTTCATCGAGGAGCGGCGCAAGGACCTGCTGGGGATCTTCATCACCCACGCGCACGAGGACCATATCGGGGCGATCTCGGAACTGTGGCCCCGGCTCAAGGCGCCGGTCTACGCGACCCGCTTCGCCAAGAACCTGCTGGAGACCCGGCGCCTCTCCGAGCCCGGCGCCCCGAAGGTCGAGCTGCGGGAGGTGAAGCCCGGCCGGCGCGTGACCGTCGGCCCGTTCGAGCTCGAGTACGTGCCGGTCTCGCACTCCATCCCGGAATCGAACGCCATCGCCATCCGCACGGCGGCCGGTCTCGTCCTCCACACCGGCGACTGGAAGATCGACCCGACCCCGGTGGCCGGCTCCGTGACGTCGCCGGAGGCGTTCACGGCGCTCGGGGACGAGGGCGTTCTCGCGATCGTGTGCGACTCGACCAACGTCGTGCGCGAGGGCTTCTCGCCGAGCGAGAAGACCGTCGCCGAGACCCTGAAGACGCTGATCGCGGACGCGCCGCACCGGGTCGCGGTGACGACCTTCGCGTCGAACGTGGCCCGCATCCGCGCGGTCGCCGAGGCCGCCGCCGCCTGCGGGCGCGAGGTCATCGCGGTCGGCCGCGCCATGGACCGGGTGATCGACGTCGCCCGCGAGTGCGGCTACCTCGACGGCCTGCCCGAGTTCCGCCGCTCGGATTCGTGGAAGAGCCTGCCGCGGGAGCGCGTGGTCGCCCTGCTCACCGGCTCCCAGGGCGAGCCGCGGGCGGCGCTCGCCCGCGTCTCCCGCCGCGACCACCCGGATATCAGCCTCACCGCCGGCGACCAGGTGATCTTCTCCTCGCGCGCCATCCCGGGCAACGAGCGCGATGTCGGATCGATCATCAACGACCTGATCGAGCAGGGCGTCGAGGTGATCACCGACCGCACCGACCTCGTCCACGTCTCCGGCCACCCGCGCCGGGACGAGATGGTCGAGATGTACCGGTGGACCCGCCCGGGCACCGCGATCCCGGTCCACGGCGAGGCCCTGCACCTCGACGAGCATGCCCGCTTCGCCCGGGCGCAGGGCGTGCAGAACGTGGTCAAGGCCCGCAACGGCAGCCTGATCCGTCTGAGCCCCGGCAAGCCCGAGGTGATCGACCACGTGAAGGCCGGCCGCCTGTTCAAGGACGGCGACGTCCTGATCGACGAGAAGGACCGGGCGATCCCGGAGCGGCGCAAGCTGATGCAGGCCGGCCTGGTCTCGGTGGCGATCGCCATCGACGAGGACGGCGTCGTGCTCGGCGAGCCGGCCGTGGACATCATCGGCCTGCCGAACCGCGGCCGGTCCGGGGAGCCGCTGATTGAGACCGTGGTGGACGCGGTCTCCCGCACCCTCTCGGGGATGTCGCGGGGCAAGCTGAAGGACTCGGAGAGCGTCGAGAAGACGGTCGACCGGGCCGTGCGCACCGCGGTCAACGAGGTGTGGGGCAAGAAGCCGGCCTGCCACGTGCAGGTGGTGGAGGTCTGAGGCTGGCTGCCGATCGCGAGGCGCTGTAATCTGCAGCGCTTCGAGACAGCTGAAGTCTCTCATCGTCGGCCGGAGAAGACACAGGTTCCCTCTCCCGCGCGGGAGAGGGACAGGGCGAGGGGACAGGTTCGGCAGGAGAGGGCGTATCCCTCCCCCCAACCCTCTCCCGCACGGGAGAGGGGCAGGTCGCGTCCGGCCGCACGGGCGGAGCCTTCCCCGCGAACGAACAAAGCTCCCGGACAGGGAGCCAGCGCTGGGGAGGAAACACCATGATCGGCCGTCTCAACCACGTGGCCATCGCCGTGCAGGATCTCGACGCCGCCTGCGCGGTCTATCGCGACACGCTGGGTGCGAAGATCACCGCGCCCCTGCCGCAGCCCGAGCACGGCGTCACCGTCGTGTTCGTCGAGCTGCCGAACAGCAAGATCGAGCTGATGGCCCCCCTGGGCGAGGGCTCGCCGATCGAGTCCTTCGTGGCCCGCAACCCGGGCGGCGGCATCCATCACGTCTGCTACGAGGTCGACGACATCCTGGCCGCCCGCGACAAGCTCAAGGCGCAGGGCGCCCGGGTGCTCGGCACCGGCGAGCCGCGGATCGGCGCCCACGGCAAGCCGGTCCTGTTCCTGCATCCCAAGGACTTCCTGGGCACCCTGGTCGAGCTGGAGCAGGTGTGAGCCGGATGATGACCACGCTCGCCCGCTCGACGCCGATGACGCTGGCCGTCATCGCCGCGATGATCGCCGCCTTCGTGGCGGCGGCGGTGGGCCTGTTCAAGCTGACGGTAGGCGGCGCGATCGCCCTCTACTTCGTGGTCTGGTGGACGCTGCTCTTCGCGGTCCTGCCCCTGCGGAACCAGCCGGAGACGCGGCCCAGCCACGTGGTGCCGGGTCAGGATCCCGGCGCGCCGGCGGCGCCGCGTCTGCGCGAGAAGGCCATCTGGACGACGCTGGTCGCGGGGGCCGCCTTCCTGATCGCCTTGGCGGTGTTCCCGCTGACCGGGCTGTAGGACGGCCGGGAAACCTAGACGGGCGGAGGACCGTCGGGCGCCCCGACACCGCCCAGCCGACGGGTCCCAAGAATAAAAAAAGCAAGGCCCGAGGCCTTGCTTTCAAGCTTCAGTGGCTCGACCTTGAAATATCCCTCGCATTGGCTGCGGGGCGGTCGCTTTTCCTCCCGAGACTCGGACCTTGCGCCACCTCTTCCGGGCGTCGCAAACATCGCCGGACGCTTATAGGAACAACAATTCGTGTTGTCACCGGGTCTGCGAGAAAAATCTGCGCTTTCTTGCCGGCAAATGGGCATACCGCTTCCCGCCTAGGCAGCGGCCTCGCCGCGGCCGGGCCGCCGCCTCCGGTTCGCCGCGATTACGCCCCGCCGTGGTCGCGCAGTGCTTGTAATTTGCGTCTCCGGCGTGTTGTGTGCCGGCGCGCCGCGGCTCCTCCCGGTCGATCCTCTTCCAAGACTCCGAAGACATGCGTCTCTCCCGCTACTTCATGCCGACCTTGCGCGAGACGCCCAAGGAAGCCGAGATCGTCTCGCACCGGCTGATGCTGCGCGCCGGCCTGGTCCGCCAGGAAGCCGCCGGCATCTACGCCTGGCTGCCGCTGGGCCTGCGGGTGCTGGAGCGCGTCTGCGCGGTGATCCGGCGGGAGCAGGACCGGTCCGGCGCCGTCGAGATCCTGATGCCGACGGTGCAGTCCGCCGAGCTGTGGCGGGAATCCGGCCGCTACGACGCCTACGGCAAGGAGATGCTGCGCCTGAAGGACCGGCACGACCGCGAGATGCTCTACGGCCCCACCGCCGAGGAGATGGTCACCGAGATCTTCCGGGCGAGCGTGCGCTCCTACAAGGACCTGCCCAAGAACCTCTACCAGATCTCGTGGAAGTTCCGCGACGAGGTGCGGCCGCGCTTCGGCACGATGCGCTCCCGCGAGTTCCTGATGAAGGACGCCTACTCGTTCGACTTCGACCAGGCCGGCGCCCGCCACGCCTACAACCGGATGTTCGTGGCGTATCTGCGCACCTTCGCGGGCCTCGGCCTGAAGGCGATCCCGATGCGCGCCGATACCGGCCCGATCGGCGGCGACCTGTCCCACGAGTTCATCATCCTGGCGAAGACCGGCGAGAGCGAGGTCTTCTGCGACAAGGCCTATCTCGGCTTCGACATCCCGCCGGCGACCGTCGATTTCGACGACGTCGCCGCCCTGCAGGGCATCGTCGATGCCTGGACCTCGCACTACGCGGCCACCGAGGAGATGCACGAGCCGGCGGCCTTCGCGGAGGTCCCGGAGGACAGCCGCATGGCCGCCCGCGGCATCGAGGTCGGGCACATCTTCTATTTCGGAACGAAGTATTCCGAGCCGATGGGCGCCAAGGTCGCCGGTCCGGACGGGATCGAGCGGCCGGTCCACATGGGCTCCTACGGCATCGGGCCGAGCCGCCTGGTGGCGGCGATCATCGAGGCCAGCCACGACGAGGCCGGGATCATCTGGCCGGACGCGGTCGCGCCGTTCGACGTCGCGCTGATCAACCTCAAGGTCGGGGATTCCGCGACCGAAGCCGCCTGCGCGCAGATCCAGTCCGATCTCGAGGCCGCCGGCCTGTCGGTGCTCTACGACGACCGCGACGAGCGCCCCGGCGCGAAGTTCGCCACCGCCGACCTGATCGGCCTGCCCTGGCAGGTGATCGTCGGGCCCAAGGGCTTGGCGGAGGGCAAGGTCGAGCTGAAGCGGCGTGCCGGTGGCGAGCGCGAGAGCCTCGCGACCGTCGATCTGCTGGCACGCATCCGGCGCGTCTGAGGCGTGCCGATGGCCGCCTCAGCGAAGCTGGACCGGGTTCGGACCTTCGCGGCCTCGCTCGCGGCCTCGTTCCGCCAGGGCACCGCGCCCTTCGCGCCGTTCGAGTGGATCCTCGCCGGCCGCTACCTGCGCGCCCGGCGCCGGGGCGGCGGCGTCTCGGTGGTGGCGTTCTTCTCAGTGCTCGGCATCGCGCTCGGCGTCGCCACGCTGATCATCGTCCTGTCGGTGATGAACGGCTTCCGGGCGGAACTGCTGTCGAAGATCGTCGGCATCAACGGCCACCTGTTCGCGACGCCCATCGACCGGCCGTTCAACGACTGGACCGACCTGTCGGAGCGCCTGTCGAAGGTGGCGGGCGTGCGCGCGGCGGTGCCGCTGGTCGAGGGCCAGGCCTTCGCCTCCTCGCAGTATGGCGGCTCGGGGGTGATCATCCGCGGCGTGCGGGCGGCCGACCTCGACGCGCTGGCGGCCGTCTCCTCGGCGATCCGCGGCGGCACCCTGGAGGGCTTCGACGACGGCACGGGCGTGCTGATCGGGCGGCGGCTCGCCGACACGCTGGGCCTGCAGGCCGGCGACACGATCACGCTGGTCACGCCCAAGGGCTCGTCCACGCCCTTCGGGACGGCGCCGCGCACCAAGAGCTACACCGTCAAGGCGGTCTTCGAAGTCGGCATGACCGAGTTCGACCAGACCTTCGTGTTCATGCCGCTGACCGAGGCCCAGGCCTTCTTCAACAAGGACGGCGACGTGAGCATGATCGAGATCTACGTCGACGATCCCGACCATGTCGGCGACATGCGCGAGCCCCTGGAGATGGCGGCCGAGCGCCCGATCCTGCTCACCGACTGGCGCCAGCGCAACCGGACCTTCTTCGGGGCCCTGGAGGTCGAGCGGAACGTCATGTTCCTGATCCTCAGCCTGATCGTCGTGGTGGCGACGCTCAACATCGTCTCCGGCCTGATCCTGCTGGTGCGCGACAAGTCGAGCGACATCGCCATCCTGCGCACCATGGGGGCGACCCCGGGCACGATCATGCGGGTGTTCCTGATCAACGGTGCGCTGATCGGCGTCGTCGGGACGCTCAGCGGGCTGGGGCTCGGCGTCCTGATCACCCTCAACATCAAGCCGATCCAGCACGTGCTGTTTCCGGGGGCCTGGGACCCCACGGTGCGGTTCCTCGCCGAGATCCCGGCCCAGATGAACCCGAAGGAGATCACTGCCGTGGTGATCACCTCCCTGCTGTTGTCGCTCGCGGCGACGCTGTATCCCTCCTGGCGCGCCGCCCGGCTCGATCCGGTGCAGGCCCTCCGCTACGGCTGACGGGCCCATCCGATGAGCGATTCGAGCCAGACCGCCGGCGACCCGCCGGTGCCGGCCCTGTTCTTCTCCCGCGTCGAGCGGCGCTACGCCCAGGCCGAGGGCGCCCTGGAGATCCTGCGCGGGGCCGATCTCGCGATCTGGCCGGGCGAGCTGGTGGCGCTCGTGGCGCCCTCGGGCGCCGGCAAGTCGACGCTGCTGCACCTCGCCGGCCTGTTGGAGCGGCCCGACGGGGGCGAGATCTACATCGGCGGCCACCCGACCGCCGCGATGGCGGATGCCGAGCGGACCCGCCTGCGGCGCGAGGAGATGGGCTTCGTCTACCAGTTCCACCATCTCCTGCCGGAATTCTCCGCGCTGGAGAACGTGGTGATGCCCCAGCTCATCCGCGGCCTGAAGCGCCCGGAGGCGAAGGCCCGGGCCACGGAGCTCCTCAGCTTCCTGGGCCTCAAGGAGCGGCTGCCGCACCGCCCCGCGGAGCTGTCGGGGGGCGAGCAGCAGCGCGTCGCCATCGCCCGGGCGGTGGCCAACGGCCCGCGCCTCCTTCTCGCCGACGAGCCGACCGGCAACCTCGATCCCGGGACGGCGGGCCACGTCTTCTCGGTCCTGATGGCCCTGGTCCGCGCCTCGGGGCTCGCCGCCCTGGTCGCGACCCACAACCTGGAACTGGCCGCCCGCATGGATCGGCGGGTCACCATCCGGGACGGCCTGATCACGCAGCTCGACTGAGCGGCCCCACATCCGGGCAGAGTGCCCCGTGCGCCGGCGCAGCGACGGCACGCGGCGAACGCCCGCCCACGCGTGCACCGTCGGCCTCGATCAACCACAAGGCGCATCGCTTCGAACCCGCGACGCGACCCGGTCCGCGGGCCTACGCTCCCCGCAAGTGCACGCGATCTTTAATCCGTCGCGCCGCGTGCGGCGCGTCACGCCGCGGAAGACGCCCGCTCCCTACCTTACGATCACGCAAGATAAAACAGAGCCGAACAACCGGCCTGTACTGCGTGATCTCTGGAGCCTGACCATGAAGACCCGTATCGCCGTCGCCGTCACCGCACTTGTCCTTGGCGTCGCTCCGATCTCGTCCGCTCTGGCGGCGAACGGCGCCCGCTGGACAGGCTTCACTCCCTACGAGGTCGAGACCACGGGCGCGCTGGGCCTCGGGGTCCACGACAATCCCAACTATGTCGGCTGCCCGCTGAGCTCGGCCGCCGAGGGCAACGCCGATCAGCAGACCCGGCCGGTGAAGCAGTACGGCCAGACCGCCGGCGGCTACCGCTGCTGATCCGACGGGAGGACGGATGAAGCTGAAAGCGCTCTCCTACGTCATGATCGGCGCCTTCGTGAGCGGCCTGCTCATGACCATCGTCGGTTCGGCCACCACGTTGTTGGGCCAGTGATCGGAGGCGCCGCCCCGTACAGGGCGGCGCCTCCCGCGCGCGCGGCCGGTGCAGTCAGGACGCGCCGGAACCGGCCTCCGCGCTCGTCAGCCGCTCCACGTAATCGCAGGCGTCGCGGATGGCATCGGGGCCTTCCGCCATCCGAGCCCGGGCCGCCGCGCAGGCCCGCGCCACCGCGGGGTCGGCGAGGAGCCGCCCGAGCACGCGCGCCGCGCGCGCGGGCCGGAAGGCGCGGCGGCTCAGGGTGGCGCCCAGATCCCGATCCTTCAGCCGCCGCCCCTCGTCGAAATGGTCGAAGGCCACCGGCACCACGAGCTGCGGGACGCCCGCCGCCAGGGCCTGCGCGACCGTGCCGACGCCGCCGTGATGGACCAGCGCCGCGCTGCGCGGCAGCAGGGCGCTCAGGGGCGCGTAGGGAAGGTGGACGATCCCGGCCGGCAGCGGCTTCGGGATCTGCCCGCCCTGGGGGGCGAGCAGGACGCCGCGCCGGCCCATGCGCCGGCACAGCCGCACCGCGGTGTCGAAGAAGCCGGCGCCCTGGCGCATGGCCGAGCCGTAGGTGAACACGATCGGCGGGTCGCCCGCGTCGAGGAACGCTTCCAGCTCCGGCGGCATGGCCGCCACGTCGCCGAACCGGTCGACCAGCGGGAAGCCGAGCTGCACCGCCTGGCCCGGCCAGTCGGCCTGCGGCTCCGCGTACCAGTCGGGAAACATCAGGAGCATGCCGGTCGGGCTGTTCCACCAGTGCCGCAGCCGGTAGACCGGATCGAGGCCGAGACGCGCCCGCAGGGCGTTCAGCGGCGGCAGCGTGAACGGGCCGACCGCCACCTTGTCGACGCCGAGATTCACGTAGGCCCGCAGGGCGGCCGGCAGCACGCGCGGCAGCGGCAGGCCCGGCAGGCGCGGCGGATCGTACCGGCTCTCGATCAGGAACGGCATGACGTGCAGCGTCGCGGTCGGCAGATCGTAGAGATCCTGCGCGAGCCGCGCGCCCCAGCCCAGCGGCGAGGCGACCACCCGCAGGTCGACCCCCCGGGCGCGGGTCGCGCCGAGCCACAGGCAGGCCGCCTCGGCGACCTGCAGGGCGTAATCGAACATCGGGCGGAAGCCCTGCTGCGGGTGCCAGAGATCCGGCTGGCGGATCACCGCCTCGTAATCCGCCACCGTACCCAGGGGCTGGAAGGCGAGGCCCGCCCGGCGGGCCATCGCCTCGAACGGGGCCGGGGCCGCGAGCGAGACGCCGTGACCGCGCTTCAGGAGCTCGTGCCCCAGCGCGATGAACGGCAGCACATCGCCATGTGTGCCGACGGCCACGAGGGCGACGTCGAACCGTTCGACCGTCCGGTGCGCGGGAATGGCTTGCTCCTTCGAACCCCCCAGCCGGTGACGAGTTCGTCTCGAAGGCGGGGGCATGCCAGCCCGCCCGATCCGCATCAAGACACTTTTTACCTTATCGGAGAAACGGGACCGCCCTGTGACCCGCGGGCCCTTCCAAAGGAACAAAACATGAACATACTAGGACCGGAACACAGGAGGCAGGTCGATGCTGAAGCGGATGGTCCTGACCGGAATGGTCGAGTTCATGGCGTTCGGGATGCTGTTCGCGGCTTTCGGCGCCTGGGCGATAGCCTTGGCACCGGTTCGTTAGCCGGTTTTTTCCGAAGACCGCCCGGTTCCGTCCGCGGACGGGTTATGCACAGGCGATGGGCCGCCGGACGCCGATTGTCCACAGGGGCGGGCCGAACTGGTGCTTCCGGAGCACGACCGGTGGATATCGTCCTTCGGCGGCCCGGCACACGTCGACTTGAGGCCGGCGAGCGGGGATGCTGCCCGACCCCGGAACAAGGTCGGCCATGCCACGCCAGCTCAAGGAGGTCGGATTCGTCCACCTCCACGTCCACTCGTCCTATTCTCTCCTCGAAGGGGCGCTGAAGGTCGGTTCCCTGATCAAGGCGGCGGTCGCCGACCGGCAGCCGGCCCTGGCGCTCACCGACACCAACAACCTGTTCGGGGCGCTGGAATTCTCCGAGAAGGCGGCCGGGGAGGGCGTCCAGCCGATCGCCGGCGTGCAGCTCTCGGTGGCGTTCGAGGCCGCCGACCCGCATCAGCGCCAGGCACCGACGAGCCACGGCATCGTGCTCCTCGCCCAGGACGAGACCGGCTACGCCAACCTGCTGCGGCTGGCGAGCCGCGCCTATTTCGACACGGCGCTCGGCGAGGCACCGCGCCTGGATGCGGGAGCACTGGCGGGCGCCTCCGAGGGACTGATCGCGCTGACCGGCGGGATGGCGGGCCCCCTCGACGCGGCCTTCCGGGCGGGCCGACCGGAGCTCGCCCTCAACCGTCTGAAGCGCCTAAAAGAGACCTTCGGCGAGGACCGGCTCTACGTGGAGATCCAGCGCCACGGCCTGCCCGAGGAGGGGCGGATCGAGACCGCGCTCCTCGACCTCGCCGGTCGGCACGGCCTCGGGATCGTGGCGACGAACGAGCCCTTCTTCGCCAAGCCGGACGATTACGACGCCCACGACGCGCTGCTCGCCATCGCGGAGGGCCGCCTCGTCTCCGACGACCGCCGCCGCCGGCTGACGCCGACGCACGCCTTCAAGACCCGCGCCGAGATGGCCGAGCTGTTCCGCGACCTGCCGGACGCGCTCCAGGCCACGGTCGAGATCGCCATGCGCTGCGCGGTCCGGGCGCGGACCCGCAAGCCGATCCTGCCGAATTTCGGCGCCGTAGCGGCGGGCGAGACGCCTCCCATGGCGGATGCCCTGGCCGAGGCGTCCGACGCGGGCGCGCAGGCGGTCTCGGCCGACGAGCCGACCGAGCTGCGCCGGCAGGCCGAGGCCGGGCTGGAGCTGCGCCTGAAGCAGCACGGCACGGCGCCGGGCTTCTCCGAGGAGGATTACCGCAAGCGCCTCGCGTTCGAGCTCGACGTCATCGTCAAGATGAAGTTCCCGGGCTACTTCCTGATCGTCTCGGACTTCATCAAGTGGGCCAAGGACCACGACATCCCGGTGGGGCCTGGCCGCGGCTCCGGCGCCGGCTCGCTGGTGGCGTGGTCGCTGCTCATCACCGACCTCGACCCGCTCCGCTTCGGCCTGCTGTTCGAGCGCTTCCTCAACCCCGAGCGCGTCTCGATGCCGGATTTCGACATCGACTTCTGCGTCGAGGGCCGCGAGCGGGTGATCAAGTACGTGCAGCAGCGCTACGGCGAGGGGCAGGTCGGGCAGATCATCACCTTCGGCACGCTGCTCGCCCGCGGCGTGCTGCGCGACGTCGGCCGCGTCCTCGAGATGCCCTACGGGCAGGTCGACAAGCTGACCAAGCTCGTGCCGCAGAACCCGGCCAACCCGGTGACGCTCGCCCAGGCGATCGAGGGCGAGCCCAAGCTCCAGCAGGCCATGGAGGAGGAGCCGGTCGTCGGTCGGCTCATCGACATCGCCAAGAAGCTGGAGGGCCTGCACCGCCACGCCTCGACCCACGCCGCCGGCGTGGTGATCGGCGACCGGCCCCTGGAGGAGCTGGTCCCGCTCTACCGAGACCCGAAGACCGGCATGCGGGTGACCCAGTTCAACATGAAGTGGGTCGAGCAGGCGGGGCTGGTGAAGTTCGACTTCCTGGGCCTCAAGACCCTGACCATGCTGCGCTGCTGCACGGATCTCCTCAAGCAGCGCGGCATCCACATCGACCTCGCCTCGCTGCCGCTCGACGACCCGAACACCTACGGGCCCATGGGCCGGGGCGAGACGGTCGGCGTGTTCCAGGTGGAATCGGCCGGCATGCGCAAGGCGCTCTGCGAGATGCAGGCCGACCGGCTGGAGGACATCATCGCCCTGGTGGCGCTCTACCGGCCGGGCCCGATGGCCAACATCCCGGTCTACTGCGAGCGCAAGCTCGGCCGCGACGCCGGCAACGAGGCGTCCTGGTACCCGGACCCGAAGCTGGAGCCGATGCTGAAGGAGACCTTCGGCATCATCGTCTACCAGGAACAGGTGATGGAGATCGCCAAGGTGCTCGCCGGCTACTCGCTCGGCGAGGCCGACATGCTCCGGCGCGCCATGGGCAAGAAGATCCGCGCCGAGATGGACGCGCAGCGCGACCGGTTCCTGAAGGGCTGCACCGAGCGCGGCCTGACCAAGGCCAAGGCCAACGAGATCTTCGACCTCCTCGCCAAGTTCGCCGATTACGGCTTCAACAAGAGCCACGCGGCGGCCTACGCGCTGCTGACCTACCAGACTGCCTACCTGAAGGCGAACTTCCCGGTCGAGTTCCTGGCCGCCGCCATGACCCTCGACATCGACAACACCGACAAGCTGGCCGAATTCCGCCAGGACGCCCAGCGCCTGAAGATCACGGTCGAGCCGCCCTCGATCAACACCTCGGGCGAGGTGTTCGAGGTGCGCGACGGCAAGATCTTCTACGCGCTGGCCGCCATCAAGGGCGTCGGCCGCGAGGCGGTGCGGGCGCTGGTGGAGGCCCGCGGCGACCGGCCGTTCAAGGACCTCGCCTGCCTCGCCCGCCGGTTGAACCCCCGGATGATCAACAAGCGCACCCTGGAGAGCCTCGTCCAGGCGGGGGCGCTCGACTGCATCGAGCCGGACCGGGCCCGCGCCTTCGCGGCGGTGGAGCCGATCATGAAGCTCGCGGCCAGCGCGGCGGAGGCCGAGACCGCCGGCGTCACCGACATGTTCGGCGGCGTGGTGGCGGACGACGTGTCCCTGCGTATCCCGCCCCACGAGATCTGGCCGATGGCCGACACGCTGAAGCGCGAGTACGCGGCGATCGGCTTCTTCATCTCGGGCCATCCGCTCGACGAGTACGGCGACCTTCTCGACAAGCTGCGGGTGCAGAGCTGGACGGATTTCTGCCGCGCGGTCCGGGCCGGGACCTCGAGCGTCGGCCGGGTCGCGGCCTCGGTGCTCGACCGGGCGGAGCGGCGGACCAAGACCGGCAACAAGATGGGTATCGTCACCCTGTCGGACCGGACCGCGCATTTCGAGGCGATCATCTTCTCCGAGGGCCTCGGCCAGTACCGCGACATCCTCGAGCCGGGCCGCCCGCTCGTCCTTCAGCTTCAGGCCAACCTGGAGGGCGAGGACGTGCGCGCCCGCATCCTCACCGCGGAACCCCTGGACCAGGCGGTCGCCCGCCACCAGAAGGGCATCCGCATCCATCTGAGCGACCCGCGCGGCGTCGCCCCCGTGCAGCAGCGCCTGTCCATGCGGGGCGAGAGCGAGGTCTCGCTGATCCTCAAGCTCGACGGCGGCGAGCGCGAGGTGGAGATCCGGCTGCCCGGAAAATTCCAGGCGAGTCCGGCGCTCGCCGGCCAGCTCCGGACCGTGCCGGGTGTGGTGCAGGTGGAGGTGAGCTAGCCTCCCCCGGCGTGCGGAAGACCGTCCCGTCATTCCGGGGCTCGCCTCGGGCGAGCCCCGGAATGACGGCGCGGATGCCTGACCGAGAACACTCGCGAAACCCGACCGGTTGGACCTCGGCGCACCCTGCGACGAGGATCCATGGACCAGCCCCGTCCGAAACCCGACACCGACGACCCGGACAGGCCACGCGGCCGTGGCAGCCTCCTCCACGCCCTCGGTACCGGGGTGATCACCGGCGCCGCCGACGACGACCCCTCCGCCATCGGCACCTATGCGAGCGCCGGCGCCCGGTACGGCCTCGGGTTCCTGTGGATCGCGCCGGTCGTCCTGCCGATGATGGTCGTGGTCGTCTACCTCTCTGCCAAGCTCGGGCAGGTCTACGGCAAGGGCCTGTTCGCCATCGTGCGCGACCGCTACCCGCGCTGGGTCCTCTACCCGCTCGTGGCCGGCGCCTTCGGGGGCAACGTCATCGAGGCGGCGGCCAATCTCGGCGGGATCGGCGCGGCCCTCAACCTGCTGGTCCCGGTCCCGATCCCCGCCATCGTGGTCGGCGCCGCCGCGGCGATCCTGAGCCTGCAGATCTTCGGCTCCTACGCGCTCCTGCGGGACATCTTCCGCTGGCTGGCGCTCGCCCTGTTCGCCTACGTGGCGGCCGCGATCCTGGCCCGTCCCGACCCCGCCGAGATCCTGCGCGGCACCCTCGTGCCGCAGGTCCGGTTCGATGCCGACTTCCTGGCGATGATCGTCGCCTGCATCGGCACCTCGCTCTCGGCCTACATCTACACGTGGCAGTCGAACCAGGAGGTCGAGGAGGAGATCGCCCTGGGACGGCGCACGCTGCGGCAGCGCAAGGGTGCGACCGATGCCGAGCTGCGCAAGACCCGCCGGGACGTGATGATCGGGATGCTGTTCTCGAACATCATCCTCTACTTCATCGTCCTGTCCACGGGCGCGACGCTGCATCAGGCGGGGCAGACCGAGATCGAGAGCGCCGCCCAGGCCGCGGCCGCCCTGGAGCCCCTGGCGGGGGCAGGGGCCAAGTACCTGTTCGCCCTCGGGGTCGTCGGCGTCGGCTTCCTGGCGGTGCCGGTGATGACCACGGGGGCGGCCTACGACCTCGTGCAGGGGATCGGCCGGACAGGCAGCCTGCACGCCCGTCCGAGCGAGGCCAAGCTGTTCTACGGCACGATCGCGGCCGTGACCGTGCTGGCGGTGGGTCTGAACTTTCTCGGCTTCAACCCGATGCGGGCGCTCGTCTGGTCCGGCATCGTGCAGGGCTTCTCGGTGCCGCCGCTCCTGCTCCTCATGATGCTGATGACCAACGACCGGGCCGTGATGGGCGGCCGCGTCAATGGCCGCGTGACCAACGGGCTCGGATGGCTGACCACCGCGGCGACCTTCCTCGCCACGCTCTGCTTGGTCGGGACATGGGTCCTGTGAGGCGCCGGCCGGGCCGCCTCAGAACGGCGCCGCGAGGCAGCCGTCGAGGGCCGCCTTCAGGGCGGCGGCGTCGGCCTCCGCGACCGTGAACGTCGCCGTTAGGGCGGGGTCTCCCGGGCGCGGGCTCGCCTGTGTCCAGGTCAGCTTGGTCCCGGGCTGGGCGAGGGCCAGGGCCACCCCGCGCAGCGGATCCTCGCCCCGGCGCGCGCCCGTCACCGTCAGCGTGAAGCCCGCCTCCGGCCCGGTCGCGGCGCCCCGGACCGGCATGCGCACGGAGCGCACGCTGCCGTCACTGGAAACCAGGATCCCGGTGAGGGGCTTCTCGCTGTCGGCCCCTTCGAGGCCCGCGAAGTCGAAGCGCGGCGCCAGCTCGGCGAAGCGCGGCACGGTCATCGCGGCGGACAGGCCGGTGCCGCCCGGATCGCAGGCGACGTGCAGGGTCGCCGGCCGCCGGTCCGCCTCGAGGGTCGCGGTGCCGGTCAGGTCCGCGCTGCCGCCGGGCGCCCGGGCGCTCCCGGCCAGCAGCGGCGTCCGGCCGGTGAGGATGTCGGACAGGCTGTCCCCGCGGCTCAGCGGTCCGGCCAGGAGAGCAACGGCGGCGATGACGACCACCGCCAGGGCCACGCCGATCCGGAGCCGCATCCTATCCTCCCCCTGTGGACATCACGGGCCGGCGGCATAGACGATCGCGGCCGCATCGCAACCCTTCGTTCACCACGTCCGCGGGGAATCGGCTGGCCGCGCGCCCGCGTGCACTGCAGCAACTCCGTAAAAACCGATCGTTCCTATGCACCGACGCTCAAGCCTGAGCGTCACCATGCGCACGAAGATCCTGCTCGTCCTCACCCTCCTCGTCTACGTCACCACCGGCCGTGCCCCCGGCATCCGGGAGCCGCGCAACCCGGACGCGGAGCACGGCGGCGGGCGGGTCGTGGTCGCGACCAAGCGGGCCTGGATCTGAGCCGCCGGCATCCGGTCGTCGCCCTCGGTGGACGCGTTCGGCTCCGTCCGCGCGCGAGGCGCGGAGGGCGGGGGATCACGCTCCCGGCGCGCAGGCCCTGAGCCGCGCGGCCACCAGGGCCTGGAGGCTCCAGAGGTGGCGGTCGCGGATCCCGAGGCGCTCGCAGGCCTCCACGGTCCGGAACAGGTACTCGGCGCTCGGCCCCTTGTGGCCGCAGGCCGCGGCGATCTTCTCGGCGATCTCCGCATCCGAGAGGCGGCCGGCGTAGCGGTCGCTGGCGCGGTTGGCCAGGAAGGTCAGGGCCGAGACGGTCCCGGCCTCCGTGGCGACCGGCAGCCAGCGGGCGACGTAGCCGCGGCCGCGCATCTCGCGGCGCCAGACCGGCATCAGCGCCTCGCGGATCTCCATGCCGGGCAGGCGGAAGGCCACGCCCCGGCACAGGCCGCCGCGGTCCAGCGCCAGCACGAAGCCCGGCCGTTCCGGCGTCCCGCGGAACCGGCGCTGAAGCAGGCAGAACCGGCGATGGAAGCCGCGCACGGTCCCGATCCGGCGCTCGGCGACTGGAAATTCCGGATTCCACATCAGCGAGCCGTAGGCGAAGACCCAGAGGTCGCTGCCCTCGCGCCCGGCGACGATCGCGTCGAGCCCGGGGCGCAGCTCCGCGTCCGAGAGAACCTCGAGGGCGCTCGGGTCGTCGGGGATCGGGACGGAATGGGCGCGGGCGATCAGGTCGAGGCTGAGGTCGAGGGTGCGGGCGGGCGCGGCGGGCATGGGCCCTCAACGCCCGGGCCTCACGGCTTGTTGCCCAGCGCGTCGAGTTCGGGGAAGGGTCGGGTGCGGTGCCCGGCGCAGACCTCGTCGTCGTCGAGCACTGAGAGCCGGTCGTTGTCGTCGAGCAGCACCACCCTCGGCCGCTCGGGCTTGCCGAAGGTCCGCCCGTACATCCGGCCCGACACGCAGTAGATCACCCGGCCGCCGTCCGCGATCGGCCCGGCGATCCGGCTGCCCGCGAACCGGACGGGCAGCAGGGACACCGCGCCGAACTCGACCTGCCTCAGGGCCAGGGCGGCGATGCGCCGGAGGAGGGCCGGGGAGGGGACAGACTCGGCGGCGGGCCTCGATGCCCGCGGCGCGGCCTGCGCACCGGCGGCGAGGAGGACCATCAGGGCGGCGAGGGCGGCGCGGCGCGGCATCGGTCATCGCTACCCGGCCAAGGCTGCCTGGGGCTGGGCACCGCGCGGGGCAGCGCCGACCGCCGCGGCTCCCTATATGAGAGGCAGGCGCGGAGCGCACCGCTCACCCGATCTCTCACACGAAGACGCGACGTTCGATGCAGTGGACCGACGACGCCCTGGTGCTCGGCCTGCGCCGGCACGGGGAGACCGGCGTCATCCTCGAGGCCATGACCGAGGCCCACGGGCGCCACCTCGGCCTCGTGCACGGCGGGCGCTCGCGCCGGATGCAGCCCGTTCTGCAGGCCGGGAACCGCGTCCGCCTGACGTGGCGGGCGCGCCTCGACGACGGCCTCGGCTCCTACGCGGTGGAACCCCTCGAGTCGCAGCTCTCGCGGCTGATCGGATCGAGCCTCGCCCTCTACGGCATGAACCACATGGCCGCCCTGCTGCGGCTCCTCCCCGAGCGCGACCCGCATCCGGCGCTCTACGAGGCGGCGGGGATTCTGGTCGAGCACCTCGACGACCCCGCCGTCGCGCCGCCGCTGATGGTGCGCTTCGAGCTGGCGATCCTGTCGGAACTCGGCTTCGGCCTCGACCTGACCGCCTGTGCGGCCACCGGCGGCAACGACGCCTTGGCCTATGTGTCACCGAAGAGCGGCCGGGCGGTCAGCGCCTCGGCGGGCGAGCCCTACCGGGACCGCCTGCTGGCGCTCCCGACCTTCCTGCACGCGGGCGGGTCCCCCGGTCCCGACGGCGTTGCCCAAGGGTTTACCTTGACGGGATACTTCCTCGACCGGCACGTCTGGGGTCCGCGCGGCCTCGGGCCGCCCGAGGAGCGGGCGCGATTCGTTGCGCTCGGCCGCGAGGCCGGGTAGTGTTCGCGTTCTGTTCCGAACACGTCCGGGCTTGAGCGCCGCTCGAGCCGGAACGACCAAACCCGTCATTCCGGGGCCGCGGAGCGGAGCCCGGAATCCAGACGCGCACGCGGCCCGGCAGGATCGTCCGTCTCCTCCGGCAGGGCGGGTCTGGATTCCGGGCTCGCCTCCGGCGCCCCGGAATGACGGATTGCTGCATGAGGTGGCGCCGCCGTTCGGCGGCCCCGCCCTGAGACAGGAGCCGTCATGGGCCAGCCCTTCGAGCCGCCGTCCGGCGACGGGATCGAGAGCGTCGAGCTGAAATCCGCGCTGGAGGAGCGCTACCTCGCCTACGCGCTCTCCACGATCATGCACCGGGCCCTGCCGGACGCCCGCGACGGGTTGAAGCCCGTGCACCGGCGCATTCTGTACGGGATGCGGCTGCTCCGGCTCGACCCGACCACCGCGCACAAGAAATGCGCCAAGATCGTCGGCGACGTGATGGGCGATTTCCACCCGCACGGCGACCAGGCGATCTACGACGCGCTGGTGCGGCTCTCCCAGGACTTCGCCCAGCGCTACCCGCTGGTCGACGGCCAGGGCAACTTCGGCAACATCGACGGCGATGGCCCGGCCGCCTACCGCTACACCGAGGCGCGGCTCACCGAGGTCGCGCGCCTCCTGCTCGACGGGATCGACGAGGACACGGTCGACTTCCGCCCGTCCTACAACGGCGAGAAGGAGGAGCCGGTCGTCCTGCCGGCGGCCTTCCCGAACCTGCTCGCCAACGGCAGCCAGGGCATCGCGGTCGGCATGGCGACCTCGATCCCGCCGCACAACGCCGCCGAGCTGTGCGACGCGGCGCTCTACCTGATCAATCATCCCGAGGCGACGTCGGGTCAGCTCGCCAAGTTCGTCCAGGGGCCGGATTTCCCGACCGGCGGCATCCTGATCGACTCGGCCGAGTCGGTCGCCGAGGCCTACCGGACCGGCCGCGGCGCCTTCCGGGTCCGGGCCCGCTGGGCCAAGGAGGATCTCGGCCGCGGCACGTGGAACATCGTCGTCACCGAGATTCCCTACGGCATCCCGAAGGGCCGGCTGATCGAGAAGATGGCCGAGCTGCTGCAGGAGAAGAAGCTGCCGCTCCTCGCCGACGTGCGCGACGAATCGGCCGAGGACGTGCGCATCGTGCTGGAGCCGCGCTCGCGCACGGTCGATCCCGTGATCCTGATGGAATCTTTGTTCCGGCTGACCGAGCTGGAGGCGCGGATTCCGCTCAACCTCAACGTCCTGGTCGGCGGCCTCGTGCCGAAGGTGATCGGGCTCGCCGAGTGCCTGCGCGAATGGGTCGACCACCGCCGCGTGGTGCTGCAGCGCCGCTCGCGCTACCGCCTCGGCCAGATCGACCGGCGCCTTGAGATCCTGGGCGGCCTGCTCATCGTCTATCTCGACCTCGACGAGGTGATCCGCATCATCCGCGAGGAGGACGAGCCGAAGGCCGCCCTCATGGCCCGGTTCGAGCTGACCGAGATCCAGGCCAACGCGATCCTCGACACCCGCCTGCGCTCCCTGCGGAAGCTCGAAGAGATGGAGCTGAAGCGCGAGTTCGACGCGCTCACCGCCGAGAAGGCCGAGATCGACGCCCTGCTCGCCTCCGAGCCGGCGCAGTGGAAGGCGATCCAGGCGCAGATCCGCGCCGTGAAGAAGACCTTCGGGCCCGAGACCAAGCTCGGCAAGCGCCGCACGACGCTCGCGAGCCCGCCGGATGTCGGCGGCATCGACTTCACCGCGGCGCTGGTCGAGCGCGAGCCGATCACCGTGATCGTCTCGACCAAGGGGTGGATCCGGGCGCTGAAGGGCCACGTCGCCGACCTGTCGGGTGTGGCCTTCAAGGGCGACGACACCCTGAAGATCGCCTTCCCGACCGAGACCACCCAGAAGATCCTGCTGCTCGCCACCAACGGCAAGGTGTTCACGCTCGAGGCCTCGAAGCTGCCGGGCGGGCGCGGCTTCGGCGATCCGGTGCGACTGATGGCCGACCTCGACGACGGCACCGAGATCGTGGCGGCGCTGCCCTACCGGCCGGAGACCAAGCTGCTGATCGCGGGCTCCGACGGGCGCGGCTTCGTGGCGCCCGCGGACGCGCTGGTGGCCAACACCCGCAAGGGCAAGAACGTGCTGGGCCTCGACGGCGACGCCACGGCCGCCGTGCTGGTACCGGCCGACGGCGACCACGTGGCGGTGGTGAACACCGAGAAGCTGCTCCTGATCTTCCCGGTCTCCGAGGTGGCGGAACTCGCCCGCGGCAAGGGCGTGCGGCTCCAGCGCTGCCGCAGCGGAAGCCTCCTCGACGCGCACGTCTTCAAGCTGGCGGACGGTCTGCCCTGGCAGGACGGCTCGGCCGAAGGCCGACTCGCCAACGTCTCGGTGCTGGAGAAATGGCTCGGCCACCGGGCCGAGGTCGGGCTGATGATGGCGCGCAGCTTCCCGAAATTCGAGCGGTTCGGGCGGTGAGGGAGGCCGGGGGCGCTCCAGTGCCCCCTCCCGGCCTGAGGTGCCAGTGCTCGCTGGACCCCTCCTTCTGGACGGCTCCACCGCAGCTCAGGACGAGGGCGCGGTCGGGCGCGGTCTCCGCGTTGCGGAGGCCGCTGTCCTCAATGCGCCCGCTGGGCGAGCCAGAGCGCGCCGAAGGCCAGCACGCCGCCACCGAGCGGAACCGCGAGCAGGAGGAGAAGCTGGGCTGTCGTCATGGCCGAAGGTTCCGCAATGCGTGCCTCACGGCCCAATGTATGGCGCCACTCATGATCCAGCAAACCACCATGGCGATGAGCACGGGCGCGAAGTGCGGACGATCCGACAGGGCGGTCGAGATGAACGGCGCGAAACCGCCGACGGCGAAGATCGCGACGGCCAGGCCGTTGGCGTAGGTCGCCGAGAACTTGATCCGCTCGTTCGCCACGAGCGTGTCGCGCGCTTCGCTCTCCGCTTCCGACATCGAACCAGAGCCCCCGGCCGGCCGCGAGCTTAGCCGATACCGGCGACGCGGACCATGAGCCTGCCGGCCGCCTCACCGCCCCGTCACGGCCGCCTCGTCCGCCGCCCAGAGGTGCTGTGCCGCGTAGGCCCGGAACGGGCGCCACGCCTCCGCCCGGGCCAGGAGCTCCGCCGGGCTCGGCCGCCCGGTGCCGGTCTCCAGCGCCCGCAGCAGCCCGACATCGCCCACCGGCAGGGCGTCGGGCAGCTTGAGCGCCCGCATGGCGATGTACTGCGCGGTCCAGGGCCCGATCCCGCGGATCGCCGTGAAGCGGAGCAGAGCGGCCTCCAGCGACTCGGCCGGAGCGAACAGGTCCGGGTCGGCCAGCGCCGCCGCCGCGAGCGCCCGGATCGCCGCGCCGCGGGCGCGGGGCATGTTGAGCGCCCGGGCGACATCCGCCTCGACCAGATCCGCCGGCGCCGGGAAGACGTGGGTCAGGCCGCCCGACGGCTCCGCCAGCGGCGTCCCGAACGCCGCCACCAGCTTGCCCGCGAGGCCGATCGCGGCCGCCACCGACACCTGCTGGCCGAGGATCGCCCGGCAGCCGGTCTCGAACGGGTCCCAAGCCCCCGGCAGGCGCAGACCCGGCCGCGCGGCCACGAGCGGGGCCAGGATCGGATCCCCGGCGAGGCAGGCCGCGACGGCGCCGGGATCGGCGTCGCAGTCGAACAGGCGGCGCAGGCGCCCGGCGACCGCTTCGGCGTGCCCGGCCTCGACGCCGCGGAGCGTGACGCGCAGGCCGTCCGCGCCGGGGGCCACCGTCAGGAGGCCGTGCCGCCCCGCGACGCTGACGGTACGCGCGTAGGCCGCCGCGGGATCCGTCACCTCGACGCCCGGGATCGCCCGCTTGGCCAGGAAGGCGCGGATCGCCCCCCAGTCGTAGGGCGGCCGGACGGGCAGGCAGAGCTCGATCGCCTCCGCAAACACGAAGGGCGGCCTCTCGGCCGCCCCGCTGGTCGCGTCTCCGGACAGGTGATCCCGCCTCAGCCGCGCTGGTCGACCGGCACGTAGTCGCGCTGGGTCGGACCGACGTAGAGCTGGCGCGGACGGCCAATCTTCTGCGACGGGTCCTCGATCATCTCGGCCCACTGGGCGATCCAGCCGACCGTGCGGGCCACGGCGAACAGCACGGTGAACATGTCGGTCGGGAAGCCCATCGCCTTGAGGGTGATGCCCGAGTAGAAATCGATGTTCGGGTAGAGCTTCTTCTCGATGAAGTACTCGTCCTTGAGGGCGATCTGCTCCAGCTCCATGGCGACGTGCAGCAGCGGATCGTCGGTCTTCCCGAGCTCCTTCAGCACCTGGTGGGTGGTGCTCTGCATGATCCGGGCGCGCGGGTCGTAGTTCTTGTAGACCCGGTGGCCGAAGCCCATCAGGCGGAACGGGTCGTTCTTGTCCTTGGCCTTGGCGACGTACTTGCCGACGTTCTCCGGAGTGCCGATCTCCATCAGCATCTTCAGCGCCGCCTCGTTGGCGCCGCCATGGGCCGGGCCCCACAGGCAGGCGATGCCGGCCGCGATGCAGGCGAAGGGATTGGCGCCCGAAGAGCCGGCGAGCCGCACCGTCGAGGTCGAGGCGTTCTGCTCGTGGTCGGCGTGCAGGATGAAGATCTTGTCGAGCGCGCGGGCGAAGACCGGGTTCACCTCGTACTCCTCGCACGGCACCGCGTAGCACATGCGCAGGAAGTTCGACGTGTAGTCGAGGTCGTTCTTCGGGTACACGAACGGCTGACCGATCGAGTACTTGTAGGCCATCGCGGCGAGCGTCGGCATCTTGGCGATCATGCGGATCGACGCGATCAGCCGCTGGCTCTCGTCCGTGATGTCGGTGGAGTCGTGGTAGAAGGCCGAGAGGGCGCCCACCGAGGCGACCATGACGGCCATCGGGTGCGCGTCGCGGCGGAAGCCGGTGAAGAACCGGTTCATCTGGTCGTGCACCATGGTGTGGCGCGTGACCCGGTACTCGAAATCGGCCCGCTGGGCGGCGGTCGGCAGGGCGCCGAACAGCATCAGGTAGCAGGTCTCGAGGAAGTCGCCCTTCTCGGCGAGCTGCTCGATCGGGTAGCCGCGGTACAGCAGCACGCCCTCGTCGCCGTCGATGTAGGTGATCTTCGACTCGCAGGAGGCCGTCGAGGTGAAGCCCGGGTCGAAGGTGAAGGCGCCGGTCTGGGCGTAGAGCTTGCCGATATCGATCACGTCCGGCCCGATCGTGCCGGATTTCACCGGCAGTTCGATCGACTTGCCGTCCACGGTGATGGTGCTGGGTGCGCTCATGGATCGTGGACCCTTCTCTGGCGACGTGGCGGATGCCGGCCTCGGGCTGCCCGAGTCGGTCCCGGGGGCCTGAGCACACGCATTATGCTGCGGGTGCTCACAGCCATGGGTTACCCAAACGGCAGTGCAGCAGCAACGGGGTCGGTGACAACCCGCCCCCGACGCCAAGCGAATTCCGCCAACTGAATTCCACCCAACGCAATCCGGGCCGGGGCCCGCAGTTCCCGGTCCGCGCGCGGCAGTCTCAGCCCTGCGGCGCCTGATCCTCGAGGCGCGCCAGGGTTTCCTCCCGGCCGAGCACCGCCATCACGTCGAACAGGGGCGGGGAGGTGGTGCGGCCAGTCAGCGCCGCGCGCAGGGGCTGGGCGACCTGTCCGAGCTTGCAGCCGGCCGATTCCGCGTACTGGCGCACCGCGCCCTCGGTGGAGGCCGCGCTCCAGTCGGGCAGCGCCTCGAGCACCGGCCGCACGCCGGCGAGGCGGCCGCGCCCCTCGTCGGAGAGGAGGGCGCGGGCCTTGTCGTCCAGTGCCAGGGGCCGCTGGGCGTAGAGGTAGTAGGCGCTGTCGAGGAGCTCGATCAGCGTCTTGGCCCGCTCCTTCAGGCCTGGCATGGCTTGGATCAGCTTGTCCTTGAGGTCGGGCTGAAGCGGCGCCGACAGGCCGCGCTCCGGCCCGACATTCGGAAGGATGGTCTCGATCGCCGCGACGAGATCGGCATCGGCGCTGGTGCGGATATAGAGGCCGTTGAGGTTGGCGAGCTTGGCGAAGTCGAACCGCGCCGCGGAGCGACCGACCGCCCCGAGGTCGAAGGCCGCGACCATCTCCTCGGTGGAGAAGACCTCCTGGTCGCCGTGGCTCCAGCCGAGCCGCACGAGGTAGTTGCGCAGGGCCGCCGGCAGGTAGCCGAGATCGCGATAGGCCTCGACGCCGAGCGCCCCGTGGCGCTTCGAGAGCTTGGCCCCGTCCGCCCCGTGGATCAGCGGGATATGGGCCATCCGGGGGATGTCCCAACCCAGGGCGGAGAAGATCTGGCTCTGGCGCGCCGCGTTGGTGAGGTGGTCGTCGCCGCGGATGATCTGCGTGACGCCCATGTCGTGGTCGTCGACCACCACGGCGAGCATGTAGGTCGGCGTCCCGTCCGAGCGCAGGAGGACGAGGTCGTCGAGGTCCTTGTTGGCCCAGGTCACCCGGCCCTGGACGGCGTCCTCGACCACGGTCTCGCCCTCGGTCGGCGCGCGCAGGCGGATCACCGGCTTGACCCCGGCGGGCGCCTCGGACGGGTCGCGGTCGCGCCAGCGGCCGTCGTAGCGCGGGGCGCGCCCCTCCGCGCGGGCGGTCTCGCGCATCTGCGCGAGTTCCTCGGCGGTGGCGTAGCAGTGATAGGCGCGGCCCGCGGCCAGCAGCTCCTCGGCCACGGCGCGGTGGCGCTCGGCGCGGGCGAACTGGAAGACCACGTCGCCGTCCCAGTCGAGGCCGAGCCAGGACAGGCCGTCGAGGATCGCGTCGATCGCGCCCTTGGTGGAGCGCTCCCGGTCGGTATCCTCGATGCGCAGCAGCATCTTCCCGCCGGTGTGGCGGGCGTAGAGCCAGTTAAACAAGGCCGTGCGGGCCCCGCCGATGTGCAGGTAGCCGGTGGGCGAGGGGGCGAAGCGCGTGATGACGGCTGAGGACATCGGTCCGGTATGTTCCGGGGCTGGTCGCGGACGGAGCGCGACGGACGGCGAAGGGGCGGCGGAGCGGCGAGGGGCTCGACAGGGCGCCCGTAGCACGAAGAGCCGGCTGTAGCACGGGCCGGCGGATGCGTTAAGAATCGCCCGCAGAATCGCTCGACCCCGACGACAGGTCGCGCGGAGCGGGGCGGCGGCGATGCGGCGGATCGGCGCGAGGCGGGCGGGCGGCGCGGTGGCGCTGATCGGCCCGCGCGTCCGAGCCCTCCCGCCCGCCCTACCGGCGCTCCGCGGCTGGGTCGCCGCCGGTCTCGCCCGCGAGGCCGAGCAGCGCCGGCTGTTTCCCTGGCTGGCAGTGGCCTTCGGCGGCGGGATCCTGGTCTACTTCGCGGCGGCCGACGGCGCGCCGAGCCTGGCCGCGCCCCTGATCGCGGCCGCCCTCGCGCTGGCGCCGGTCCCCGTCCTCGGCGCGCGGCCGGCGGCCCTGGCGGCGGCGCTCGCGGTGGCGGCCGCGCTCCTCGGCTTCGCGGCGGCGACCTGGCGGGTCTCGCAGGTCGCCGCGCCGATCCTGACGCGCACCACGATCGGTCCGCTCGTCGGAACGGTCGAGGCCCTGGACGAGCGCGAGGTCGGCGCCCGGCTGGTGATCCGGGTGGAGAGCTTCGCCGGCCTCGCGCCCGAGGCGCGGCCCGCCCGGGTGCGGGTCTCGTTCCGCAAGACGCCGATCCCGCGCCCCGGGGACGTCGTCGCCGCCACGGCGCGGCTGCTGCCGCCCCCGGAGGCGGCCCGGCCCGGCGGCTACGACTTCGCCCGGGACGCCTACTTCCAGGGGATCGGCGCGGTGGGCTCGCTGGTCGGCGCGGTCACCGTCCGGGCGCCGTCCGAGCCGCCGCCGCTGGGCCTGCGGCTCGCCGCGGCACTGGACGCGGCCCGCAACGGGCTCACGCGCCGGATCGCGGAGGCCGCCGGCGGCCAGGCGGGCGCGGTGGCGGCGGCCCTGGTGACCGGCAAGCGCGGCCTCATCGGACCGGCGACCAACGACGCGCTCCGCGCCGCGGGCATCTACCACGTGGTCTCAATCATGCGAGTTGACTGGCAGAATTTGGTGGAATATCCGCTTCGCGACTTCAACCTCTCAGGTAGCTGCCGTCGCCGTCCCCCAGCACGCCCAACGCATGTCCGCCCGGTCCTCGGCCTCAAGCGTCGTGCGTAGGACCACGTGAGTCGCGAAAGCGAGACGTGTGAGGAAGTCCGCCGACGTCGCGAAAAGGGGGGCGCGGGCGCCCTACCGGGCGGATCGCGCGGGCACGCAGCGAGCGTCGGCGACCAGCTCGCCTGGCGCCGCCGCCCCGACGACGTCCGCGCACAAATCGGGCCGGCCCCCGCAGCAGTCTTCCAGAAGGTATCTCACCAAGCCGCCGAGGGCTTCCGGTACCGCCGTATAGATCACGCAATTCGACTGCCGCCGCGACCTGGCCAAACCCGCCTGCTCCAACTGTGCCAGGTGGAACGACATCGTGGAGGGCGTGCCGCCGACCTCCTTGGCGATGAGCCCTGCGGCGAGTCCCTCGGGATGGCTACGGAGCAACGCGCGCATGGCACGCAGCCGGGTGTCCTGAGCGAGGGCGAGCAGTACGGTTAAGGCCGCCTTGTCGTTTAGCATGGGTTCATGTTTCGATTGCTATCGAAATTGGAAGAGTTACAAACGGCGCAGCTTGATCGGTTTCGGTACGTTTCAGCATGAGCGACCAATTGCAAGGGGCCGTCGACATGGATGGCCGTGCGCCAGGGGGAGAATTACTTAGGAGTGACTTGGCAGGTCACCTCGCTGCTCCGCTGCGCGACTATTTCGGTCATATCGAGCGCGAACCGTTGCCCCTCGCGCTGGCCGAACTCGTCGCGCGGTTCGAGGCATCCTTCGCGCGACAGGGGCGGACCGTCGCCAACGAGTTCCGCGACGACCTGATCAGGGCCTTGCCGGCGCTGCGCACCTTCGCATTGTCGCTCGCCGGAGACGTGACCCGGGCCGACGACCTCGTGCAGGAGACCTTCGCCCGCGCCTGGGCGAAGTGGCACTACTTCACGCCCGGCACGAACTTCACCGCCTGGCTCTTCACGATCCTGCGCAACCAATTCTACTCGGAGACGAGGAAGAAGAAGCGCGAGGTCGAGGATGCCGAGGGCACCCTGGCCGGCAAGCTGGAAACCAGGGCCGACCAGGAGGACGCCAGCACCCTCAAGGTCGTCTGGGAGAAGATCGGCAGACTGCCGGAGGGGCAGCGGCAAGCCCTGCTGCTCGTCGGGGCGGAGGGCCGAACCTACGAGGAGGCCGCGACCCTGTTGGGCTGCCAGGTCGGCACCGTCAAAAGCCGCGTGAGCCGTGCCCGGGCACTGCTCGTCGAGCAGCTCGGCATGGGGGAACAGGGACAGCCGGCCTGAACGGCGACCGCGAACGGTCGACGTCGCAGGCGGCTCGAAGAGGTTTGATCCCGATATTGCAGGCGAAGACACGCGTCACCGGGTCGGTGCGTGCGTCGTCGCGTGCGTGGCAAGGCCGGGCGGCAGCAACGTCGGGCCGTGTCCAGGCTATGGCCTCAGGCTGCCAAGCGCTCGACGAAGGTGCCGCGAAGCTTGCCGGCCGTCTCACCGTGGGCGGTGCGGCAACTGTCCGGCACGTCATCGTCGGACGTCCACCGGCATTCCAGGCGGCCGCTCACCGGGTCGATGGACCACCGGGCGCGCAGGTTGCCGCGCCGGGCCGGAGCCAGCGTGGACGGGGTGATGGATCGCGGGGCGACGAAGCCGTTCCGCAGGTCCGCGGCGACGGCGCGCGCACGGGCGAGAGCGCGGATCGAGACGATCATGTTCATGGTGCACCTCTTGTGGTCCGGCCGTCCGAGCGGCCGGTTCCCGGAGGTGCGCCGGGTCAGGCGTCCAAGCGGGAAACGGTCGGCGCGAACGGCGCGGACAATCGACTGTGACTGTCGCTTGGCATGGGGGTTCAGGATTCCTGAATGTGAGATGCGCGGAGCCGATCAGGGCTTTGCCGGGCCCCGACGCGTTGGCACCGGACCCTCGCGCAGTCAAGCACCGACATGCCTCGCCGCGGTGCGTTCACGCGAGTGTGCGGACATCTCGGCTGAAGCCCCAGACCGTGACGCCGCAGCAACCACTTGCGCATCGGCTGACCGGCAGGACCCCTCGTCTCCCGGGTACGAACCGCCATCGAGGCTCAACGTCGAATTATCACCCACGAGGGTCCGGCATGGCCGCCAGTCCGGGCGGTCGGGGCAGTGAACGCAAATTTAGTGGACGTCGATGCCCGCGACACCCTACTCTAGAATCATTCTAGACTGAGTTGCCGGGGGCGGCCTTGCTTTTAACGATGGAACCGCGGTCCGCGGCCGCAGACGGCGACCGGGGCTCCCGCGATCACCGTGGAGCGGCTCCCGGAAGCGCGACGGCCGACGTCCGCTACCGGACATCCATATCGCGCGCAATACGACTGCCGGCGGTTGTCTTGGGCGTCGTCTGCTTGATGGGCGGGGGCGTCTGGTCGATGCGCGATACGCTGCTCCCCTCGACTGAGGCGGTCATTCGCCCCTACCTCGTTCGGATGGGGTTCGCGGCGGAGGCCGCCCCTGAGGCGTCGACGCGGTCGAGCGACCAGGCCGAAGGCGCGACCCAGGTCGATCCGAACGTGGTGATCCTCGATGCCGCCGGCCAGGCAAGTCTCCGGCTCGCTTCGGGGCAGGCGACGACCCGCCGGCTCCTTCAGCCGGTGCGGGCGCCGGGGACGGTCGCCTTCGACGAGCGTCGCGTCGCGCACGTGAAGCCGCGCACGCCGGGCCGGGTGACGAGCCTCGCGGTTCAACCCGGCGACGCCGTCCGGGCCGGACAGACGCTTGCGACCCTCGACGCGGCGGGCGTCCTCGACGCGCGCAACGGCCTTTCCGAGGCGAAGGCGAGCCTCGCCGAGGCGCAGGCGACCGAGGCGGTCGCCGAGACGAACCTGAAGCGCGGGCTCGATCTCCTGAAGGTCGGCGGCGTCGCGCAGTCGGAGGCGGACCGCCGCAGGGTCGATCTCGCCAAGGCCCATGCGGCGACGCTTTCGGCCCAGTCGAAGGTCGAGTTGTTCACCGCCCAGTACGAGCGCCTCGCCCCGGAAGCCGGGGCCGCCCCGGGCACCAGCGCCATCGTCGCGCCCCTCGACGGCGTCGTGACGACCGCGGGCATCACCCTGGGCGAGGTGGTCGATACCGGCCGGGATGCCTTCACGGTGGCGGATCCGTCACGGGTGCAGGTGCTGGCGAGCCTCTACGGCAGCGACATGACCGCGGTGAAAGCCGGCGACGCCGCGTCCGTGAGGGCGGCTCCCGGCCGTCCCCGCCTCGACGGCCGGGTCCGATCCGTGAACGCCGCGGTCGACCCCGCCAGCAACACGGCACCCGCGCGGATCGAGATCGACAACTCGGCGGGCCTGCTGCGCGCCAACATGTTCGTCTCGGTCGAGATCGCCGCCGACCTCAACCGGGAGGGGGTGACCATACCGGCCTCCGCCGTCCAGCAGACGCAAGACGGTCCCATCGCCTTCGTGCGCACGGGGGAGGAGCGTTTCGAGAGGCGGACGCTGACCCTCGGACTGCAGAGGCCCGACTGGGTCGAGGTGGTCGATGGCGTCACCGAGGGCGAGACCGTGGCGACCGACGGCAGCTTCGGCCTCAAGGCCATCCTCATGCGCGGCCTCCTGGGCTCGACGGATTGATCCGATGTCGGCTTGGTTTTCCCTCCTGATCCGCCGCCGCTGGCTCGTCCTCGCGGTCGCGTTGGCCGGCGCGGCCGGCGGCCTCGCCAACCTGCGGGGCCTGTCCGTCGACGCGGTGCCCGACATCTCGCCCAAGCAGGTGATGATCCTCACGCAGTCGCCGGGCCTCGGGCCGCTTGAGGTCGAGCGCCTGGTCAGCTTCCCCGTGGAAAACGCGATGGCGGGCGCGCCGGGGCTCACCGGCATCCGCTCGACGTCGAGGGCCGGCGTCTCCGCCGTCTACGTCACCTTCGACGACGGCGTTCCCGTCACGGAAGCTCGCGCGCAGGTGTTCCAGCGGCTGCCCGCGGCCAAGGCCATGATGCCGGCAGGCGTCGGCGACCCGCAGATGGGTCCGATGGCGACGGGGCTCGGGGAGATCTACCAGTTCGAGCTGCGCGGTCCCGCATACTCGCCGATGGAGCTTAAGCGTATCCTGCAATGGACCGTCGCGCCCCGGTTGAAGCTGACGCCCGGCATCGCCGACGTGAACATCTACGGCGGACAGTTGCCGACCTACGAGGCGCGCGTCTCCTCCGACGCGCTCCGACGCTACGGCATCACGCTGGGGCAGGTCTACGCCGCGTTGTCCGAGAACAACCTGGCGCGCGGCGGTGCCTACATCGAGCACAACGACCAGCAGCAGACGATCCGCGGCCTCGGCCTCGCCAAGGGCCCCTCGGACATCGCCGGCATCGTGGTGGCCACCAATGCTGGCGGCCTGCCGGTCACCGTCGCGGACCTCGGCGAGGTCGTCGAGGCGCCGAAGGTCCGCCTGGGCGCGGTCAGCCACGACGCCGGCGGCGAGACGGTGGTCGGCATCGCCATGATGCAGCAGGGCGAGAACGCCAGCGCCGTGGTGGAGAGGGTGAAGGCCACCGTCGAGGAACTGAGCCCCCAACTTCCGCCGGGCGTCGAGATCAAGCCCTATTACGACCGGTCGACCCTCGTCGAGCGGACGATCCGCACGGTCGAGCACAACCTCGTCGAGGGCGCCGCGCTCGTCGTTGCGGTCCTGCTCCTCCTGCTCGGCAACCTGCGAGCCGGGCTCGTCGTCGCGGCCGCCATACCGCTCTCCATGCTGATGGCGTTCGCGGGCATGCGTTTCCTCGGGCTGTCGGGCAACCTGATGAGCCTCGGCGCCATCGACTTCGGCCTGATCGTCGACGGCGCCGTGGTGATGGTCGAGAACGTGTTGCGCGCCCGCGGCGAGCATCCGGACCGGCCGCCCTTCGAGGTGATCCGCGACGCCGCCGCCGAGGTGGCGAAGCCCATCCTCTTCGCGGTGGCCATCATCATGCTCGTGTACGTGCCGGTGCTCGCCCTCGAAGGTGTGGCCGGGAAGATGTTCCGCCCGATGGCGGTGACCGTGATCCTGGCGCTCGCCGGCTCCCTCGTCCTCACCATGACGCTGATGCCCGCGCTCGCGGCGATCATGCTCTCGGGCAGCGGCGTCGGCGAGCGGGAGACCCGGTTGGTCCGTGCGATGCGCGCGACCTACGAGCCGGTGCTCCGGGTCGCCGAGCGGCGGTCGGGCGTCACGGTGCTCGTAACCCTTGTCCTCTTCGCGGGAAGCTGCCTGCTGGCGACCCGGCTAGGGGGGGAGTTCCTGCCGAAGCTCTCCGAGGGCTCCATCGTCGTCACCTCGGAGAAGCTGCCGGGCATCAACCTCGACGCGTCCCTCATGGCGGTCAACCGGATCGAGTCGGTGCTGAAGTCCTTTCCGGAAGTGAAGCGCGTCGTGTCGCTCACCGGCAGCGCCGAGATCCCCACCGACCCGATGGGCGTGGAATCGACCGACAGCTTCATCGCGTTGACCGACCCCTCGACGTGGACCACGGCGGAGACGCAGGAGGGGCTCGTGGCGGCCTTCGAAGCGCGCCTGCGGGCGAAGGTGCCGGGGGTGGCGTATTCCTTCTCGCAGCCGATCCAGATGCGGATGGACGACCTGTTGGAGGGCGTGCGCGGCGACGTGGCCATCAGCCTCTACGGCGACGATCTCGAAGTCCTCAAGGACAGGGCCGACGCCATCGTGCGCGCCGTCTCCGGCGTCCGCGGGGCCGCCGACGTGAAGGCCGAGGCGCAGGCCGGGATGCCGGCCGTGACCATCCAGGTCGACCGCGCCGCGGCGGCTCGCTACGGCGTCAGCGCGAGCGACATCCTCGACGTGGTCGAAGCGGTCGGAGGACGCTCGTCCGGGATGGTCTACCGCGAGGACAACGCCATCACCGACATCGTGGTGAGGCTCGACGCCGGCGACCGCGGCGACGTCGGGCGGATACGCTCCCTGCCCGTCGGTCGCGCGGGCCGGCCGCTCGTTCCGCTGTCCGAGGTCGCGACCGTCGAGGCCGGGACCGGGCCGGCGCAGATCAGCCGCGAGCGCCTTCAGCGCCGCATCTCCGTCCAGGCCAACGTCCGGGGCCGCGACGTCCAGGGCTTCGTCGCGGAGGCGCGGGAAGCCGTCAGGAGCCAGGTGTCCCTGCCGCCGCGCTACGCCCTCCGATGGAGCGGGCAATTCCAGAACCTGCAGGAGGCCACCTCACGTCTCTCGGTGGTGGTTCCCGCCGCGATGGCGGCGATCCTGCTGCTGCTGGTCGTCATGTTCGGCGATCTGCGGATCGCGGGCTTGATCTTCCTCAACGTGCCGGTGGCGGCGACGGGGGGCATCGTCGCGCTCTACCTCCGCGGATTACCCTTCTCGGTCTCGGCCGCCGTTGGGTTCATCGCCACCTTCGGCATCGCGGTGCTGAACGGCGTGGTCCTGGCGAGCTACATCCGCGACCTGGAACGCTCGGGCCTCTCGCCGGAGGCGGCTGCGATGCAAGCCGCGAGGATGCGGCTCCGCCCGGTCATGACCACCGCCCTGGTCGCGACGCTCGGGTTCCTGCCGATGGCGCTGTCGACCAGCGCGGGCGCCGAGGTGCAACGTCCCCTGGCGACGGTCGTGATCGGCGGCCTGCTCACCGCGACGCTGCTGACGCTCGTGGTGCTGCCCGCGGTCTACCCCTTCGTTTCCAAACTGCGTTGGCCGGGCGCCAAGGCGGTCGCGAAGGAAGGACGGTCACCGCTTCCCGCAGGTCGGGTCAGCGTCGATGCGTGACCGAAGACTTTCATTCGTGGCGGGGCTGATCCTGGTCTGCGGCATGGTCGCGCCCGCGGCGTCGCGAACATTCGCCTGCCCGGACTTCCTGCGCATGCACGGCTTCCTCAGGCAAGCGACGGCGGCCTGCCGGTTCTCGGCGTTCAATCCCGCCATCGTCGAGCAGGCGCGCGAATGTTTCGAGGAGGTCGGATCCAGCATCGGCGCGACGGAAATCTACTCCGGCGCGGCGCAGTTCGACCGGCTGGCCGCCTATAGGAACCTGGATGCCGTATGCGCGGGGCTCTCAACCAAGTTTCCGACGGTCGTACGTCCGTGACCGCCGGACGCCGCGTCTCCCAACGTCCGACCAGCCTGCCGCAACCGGTCGACGCCTGCCGCCCGATCCCCGAACCTCGTTCGAACGGCCGGCCGACAAGATCTTCAAACCGACGAAAACTCCGGAGATGGGTTGCACATGATCCGTACCATGTTCGCGATGCTCGCCACCGTGGCCGGGCTTTCCGCCGCCCTGGGCCAGCAACCCGCCGCGTCGCCCGACGCGCCCGCATCCTTCGTCGAACCGACGGACGCGGCGCATCGGCACTGCTCCGGCTCGTGCTTGAAGACCGGCGCCCTGCAATGGTTCTGCCGCCCCGACCAATCCTGCTCGCTCGATTGCGGCAGCGCGCCCCCGAAGATGCACTGCCACGACCCGAAGCGGTGATCGGACGGCACTGCGGACCAGCCTCCCGATGCCGGCAGTGACGGCCATCGCAAGGACGTCCGCAAAAGCCGGCTGAGGCGGGCCCGGAACTTCCTCGATGAGCCCCTCACGCGCGATGCTGCTTCGCTCGCCTTCGCAGGGTCGTAGATGATGGCAAGACGGTTTGACCGTGCGACGAACCGCTGGCTGCCTATGACTGCGGTCGCCGTTGCTCCGTCCGGGAATGAGATCCCTGACCGTGGCGACGGCAACGGCATCGGTGGAGGCCGGCGGGTCCTGGTAGCTCGGGATACGAACACGACCCGCCGACTTCAGTGCGTGATCACTACGGCTTGGTGGCCGGCGCGGGGTTGGTCGTCGCCGGAGGAGGCGCGGGGTTCGCCGGCGCCGTGGCGGCAGGGGGCGGGGGAGGCGGAGGCACGGTGTTCTCGGCCTTCTTCTCGTCCTTGCAGGCCGCGAGCGCGAGCATGCCGACGAGCGGCAGCAGGTAGCGAATACGCATGGGCGTTCCTCCGGTTTGGCCATTGTAGGCGGCCAGGAACGTTAACCGGGCGCGGTTCGATCCGGCGCGCCGCAGTCCCGGCCGTCCACCAGTGCCCGTTCATGAGCGGAATGGCTGCGGCGAACGACAATAATCGCTTCGACTTCAAGAGCAGACCGGCGACGCAAGACGGGTTTTGCCGACGCGGCTGAATGCACCGTTTCCACAAATCGGTCGCACCCGGGGCTTCACCGGACAACTGCCTCGCGGGACGCCATCGAGCGATCACATGGTGGTGCTTCGCTCCGAACCGTCCTTCCGCTCCCCTATCTTCATCGCGACATCGAAGGGACGGTCGAGAATGCGACAGGTGAAGGTCAGGCTGATGGAGCCGGGTCTGCGCCCCCGGCGGACGCGTTTGGAAATCCCCGGTTGGGCGGGCGATCCCGAGCCCCGCACGGACGGCTCGCAGGAATATGCTTGGCATTGCATCCCCTTCTCGGAGGCGGCCAAAGGCGGGATCGAGCTGTTCTACCCCTACGACGCCGAGTTGCGCGTGAGTACCCGGGACGGAAAGCTGGTCTTCGAAGGCGACTTCGCCGAGCCCGGCGGCCCGGGGCCGCAACGGCCGCCGTTCCGGAGCTTCGGCGACGCCTACTACACCTATCAGATCCTCATCGACCTGAAGGTGGAGGAAGGCTGGGCGATCAAGACCGAGACCCACCCGCGCTTCTACACCGACCGGACCGGGACCGTACCGGTCGCCGTGCCGGCCCTCATCCGGCACTGGTGGCCGATGATGTACTTTATGGTCTTCAAGTCCCCGGACGAGGGCCGCACCCACGTGTTCCGGAAGGACGAGCCCTTCATGCAGGTCACCGTCGTCCCGGCCGACGACGACTTCGAACTGGTGGCCATGTCCGAGGAGGAGGCCGCCGAGCGCGAACTCCAATCGCGCCGCATCTACGCCAGCCGCGAGACGTTGGCGGCCGATTCCCAATGGACGTCGGCAACAAACACCGTCTTCGACGGCACCTATCGGCGCATACTGGGCGCCGCCAAGAGCCAACGGTGAGGTCGGACGGGGCGGGGACGTTCGCCCCGCCGCGTCGGGCTCAATACCCGTAGGGCACGAAGTAGCCGTGATGGTGATGGTGGTGATGATGATGATGGTACCGCCGGTAGTACCGGTGGTGATGATGGTGATGATGATAGTACGGCTCGTAGAAACCGTGATGATGGTGGTGGTGGTGATGGTAGTAGTAATACTGCGCCTGCTGGACCGTCGCCTCGCCCTCGGAGGCGGCCGGTAGCGGTTCGGCCTTCGCTTCGGCCTCGTCGGCCTCCCTGAGGAGCGCCACCGCATCGGGGATTGGCTTGAGCAGGTCGGCGTAGCTCTCGGCCTGCATGGCGGCGGTCAGCCCTGTCGGAGCGGGCATGGCGGCCTGCGCCGGGTCGGCGGCGGAGAGCAGGGTGACGGCCCCGATCAGGCCAGCGACTGTCTTGTCCATCGACGGGATCCTTCCTTGTACGCCGCTTCCGTCCTCGGAGAAGCGCGGACCGAAGCGCCGCCAAAAACACCACCCGCCGGAAAGCCGTTCCGGTTAAGCCAGGGCCAGGCCATCACTTCTCCGGGATGAGCGCCGAAGTCCTCGCTTCCGTTCGTTTGACCGGCGCCGATACGTCGTGAGACGAAGTTCAGTCGGTTTCCTTCGCAGCCTTAGTTGCCGCGTCCGGCGCAATTACGACATTGCATCGTTCCCAAAGCCATACGGCCTGGGCCTGCCGTTCTTCGACGAGACGGCGATGGCGGGACGGTGGCGGGGGCCTTGCTGATCCAACTTGCGGACATCCGCGCAGGCTGGGCCCAGCGATTCGTGGTGTCACCGGACGCGCAGGCATCCTTCGTCGAGCCGACCGACGCGGCCCACCGGCATTGCTCGGGCTCCTGCCGGAGAACCGGCGCCCTGCGGTGGTTCTCCGGCCCGACCAGACTGCTCGCTCGATTGCGCGACCGCACCGCCGAAGATGTACTGCCACGTTCCGAAGCGGTAGTCAGACGGCCTTGCCGACCAGACTGCCGATGCCCGCCGTGACGGCCATGGCCAGCACGCCCCAGAACGTCACCCGCGCCGTGGCCCGGGCGATGGGTGCGCCGCCCGCCTTCGCGCCGAGCGCGCCCAACACGGCCAGGAACACCAGCGAGGCCCCGGACACGGTGTAGACCGCGAGGTTGCCGGGCGAGAGCGCCGCCGTCGCCAGGGGCAACGCCGCGCCGGCCGAGAAGGTCGCCGCCGAGGTCAGCGCCGCCTGGACCGGCCGGGCCGCCGTCACCTCGGAGATGCCGAGTTCGTCACGGGCGTGGGCGCCGAGCGCGTCCTTGGCCATCAGTTGCTCGGCGACCTGAAGGGCGAGGGAATGGTCGAGGCCGCGGTCGACGTAGATCCGCGCCAGTTCCTCCCGCTCGGCGCCCGGGTCGTCGGCAAGTTCCTGGCGTTCGCGGGCGAGGTCGGCCTGTTCGGTGTCGGCCTGGGAACTGACCGAGACGTACTCGCCCGCCGCCATCGACATCGCGCCCGCCACGAGGCCGGCGCTCCCGGCGACGAGGATCTCGCCGGTATTGGCGGCGGAGGCCGCCACGCCGACGATCAGGCTGGCGGTGGAGACGAGGCCGTCGTTCGCGCCGAGGACGGCGGCGCGCAGCCAGCCGATGCGGTCGATGAGGTGACGCTCACGGTGGACGGGTCGCATGGTCGTCAGGATCTCCGGGGCAGCATGCGACGCAGGACGGCGTCATGCCAGAGGTAGTGGTGCACGAGGGCGGCGACCGCGTGGAACAGGGCCAGGGCCATCAGGATGTTGGCGGCGAGCCCGTGCCAGTGCGTCAGGGACCGCCGCCATTCCGGGTCGCCGAGTTGCGGCAAGCTCACCGGACCGAGGGAGACGCCGCGCACGAAGGCGTTGGCGATGCCCAGGCCGACGATGACGATCAGCAGGACGTACAGCGCGGCGTGGGTCGCCTTGGCCAAGCGATGGAGGGGGCCGGGATCCTCGACCGGCAGGTCGCGACCCCTCGTCCGACGCCAGACGAGGAAGGCGACGACGAGGCCGGTGAGAAGGAAGCCCAGGTCGAAATGGGCAGACCAGATGCCGGAGCGCAGGGCGCCCTTGGGGACAAGGTCTTCGAGGAAAGTCCCGACCAGCCACAAGCCGAGCACGAGCACGGCGGTCAGCCAATGCAGCGCGATGGTGCCGCCGTCGTATCGCGCCGCCTGGCGCGTCATGTCCCCACGTGCCGTCATGGTCGAGGTCCTGCCTAAGCCGGTGATGCTGCGGTGTGATGACGGTCGCGGACCGCCGAGCCCGCCGGGGCGATGGCTCGCCTGCCCTTGGCGCTGAGAAACCAAAGGCCCTCGGGGTCCCGGCTCGACAGTCGCGGCCGGATCAGCCCGCGCTCGCGCAGGGACCGGACGGTGCGCATCTCCCACGGCTTGGGCGAGACGAGCGGCCCCTCCCGGTCGAGCCGGAGGAGCATGGCCCGCTGACCGGGCGTGAGGAGAGGCGGGGGAGCGGTTCGATCCCGAGGCTGCATAGCCTTTTTAGAACTACTATAAACTATTTGCGGGTCAAGGGCGCCCCCGCGCCTGGCTGCGGGGGCGCATCGCCTCAAGGCTTGGCGGGCGCCTGGCCCGGAGCCTTCTGGCCCTGCAGGTCGACCGGCTTGTTGTCGTTGAGATCCCAGCCGGTGTTCGGGTCGGTCTGCGTCCGCTGGAGTTGGGCCCGCATCTGCCACTGGTACTTGGCGATGCCGTGCTCGACCTCCTGCAGGAGGTTCGAGGTGGTCGGATCGACGTCCTCCGTCGTCTTGATGGCCGCGTGCACCTCTTCGCCGACACGCTTGTAGGCGTTGGTGAACCATACGAGGATCTGCGCGTCGTCGAGAAAGCCGCCGGGGATCTCGGGCACGCCCGAGGTCTTCACGATGGTGTTGGCGCGCCCGTCCGCCGAGACGCCGATGGCCAGCAGCCGCTCGGCGATGGTGTCGGCGTACTTCGACAATCCCTCGTAGTGCTCCTGCAGCAGGAGGTGCAGCGGGTAGTACAGGGTGCCGGACGCGTTCCAGTGGGCCTGCTTCGTCTGCAACTGAAGCTGCTGCAACTCGGTCAAGGTCTGCTGGAGGGCGGCGACGTCCTTCCTCATCCCGTCCTCGCCGGCGCCGAGGTCGATCACCGGCTGGCGGCTGACCTCGTTCGTCGGGAACGCGCCGGTCGGCTGGCGGCTCGTCACCTGGGTCTGCGAGGACTGGCGCACCCCGTCGGTCTTCTGGTCGGACGACTGCGAGCCCGACGGCGGCGTGGCGGTAGTTTCCTGGGCGACCTGCATGCGCGCCAGGATCTGGGTGGCGGAGGGGGCTGCGGCCTTTGTGGAACCGGCGGCCGTGGCGGCCTCGCGGGCCAGGGCCGGAGAGAGCGCCGTCGAGGCCAGCAGGAGCGCGGCCGCCACGGCGTAAATCGAACGGGTCATCTAAAACCTTGGGAAGACTGCTTCGAGGACGACCGGCACGCCCGCAGGCGGTCGGCAGACCTCAGCAAGGACAACCAGGGCGTTCTTCCCGTTCCGGTGTGAACCCGAATTTACGAACCGGTGATCCCCGCATCGCTTGCCACCGGGGACGGTCCGGGGCACGGGTCGGCGATGCCTTCGGAGCGCTTTCGGGGGTCCGTTCGTTGCTTGGCCTTGTCCCGGCGAGTGCTGCCGGGCGGCTGCGGCTTCTTGAGGGGGGATCGAACCGGTGACGGCCACTCTGCGCTACGAGGTGCGGCTGGCGACCCGCGACGGACGTCGGGTCCTCACGGCGCGCGCGGAACGCGAAGTCGCGCTGATGGCCGAGTCGGTCATCAGGCGCTACGGCGACGATGTCCTCGACGTGGGTTTCTCGGTCGCGACCCCAGACCAGGCGGCGAGCCGGCGGATCGCCCTCTACCTCTCGACGCTTGTCCACGAACTCGACCCGGCTTGACGCCGTACCCCGTCTCGGGTCCGACGCCCTGCTACGGCGGCGCCACGCGCAGAAGCTCTTCCAGCGCCCGGGTGGTCGCGGCCTCCTCGACCGGCTTCACCAGCCAAGGCGCCGTCGCGTGCCGGACCGGCCGCATTCTCGGATCGCTGCCGGTCGTGAACAGGAACGGCACGCCGACCGAGGCGAGAGCATCGGCGACCGGGAAAACGAGACCGTCGCGAAGATCCACATCCAGGACCGCGGCGTCAGGCCGGCCGTCATGGAGAAGATGCAACGCCGCACTGGCCGACGGCACCGGACCGAGCACCGTGGCACCGGCGGCCTCAAGCGTCCGTTTGACGAGATGTGCACGATAGTAGTCGTCCTCGACGACGAGGATGCTTCGGCCGGCCAAAGCTGTCATCGGCAAAGCTCCGCTCGCCCTGGTCCGATTTCTGGGCAGACCGGAAGATCGTCGCCACCAACCAGATTAGTAGAGGAAGTGAATTTCGCCCGATGTTCGTCCGCGAACCGAAGTTCGGCGGGGTGGCGACAAAGATCGCATACCTTCGGCACGCGACGGTCCTTACGAACCTGCCGACGGCCCCCGGAATGGTCGCGGTCCAGCGTCCAGGCAGGCAACTATCGTCCGCCGTTGCAGAGCAGTTGCGGGGGCGCGGTCGAGCAGCTCAGGGCGCAGGACTGCGCGGGACCGCAAAACCATTGCAGGCTTCCGCTCTTCAGGCATGCACCGCCGCAGGTCCGGTGGAGGGCATCGACCGGTTTGACGAGGGAAGCGGGGACGAGAAGCTGTGTCTTGGAGGGCCGGGCGATGGCCGGGGCCGCAACCGACGCGATGGCGAGTAGCCCCAGAATGGCCCGCCTCATAGTCTTGTTCATCCTTCGCCGATCCAATGGATCACAGCAAGGCGGCCATGGCCGGACCCGTTCCCGGATGAATTGAAATTTAGGGATACTGCCGGATACAGGAACACTACCTTTAAGGCCGCCTCGTCCGCTTATCGTTCGGCGAGAATGACGGCGACCGGCATTCCCTCGTCGGCAATGGCGGTCGTCATCCAGAGGTTAAAGCCCGGGAACGGTCGCGTCCCCGGGCGGCCGGATCATGCCTTGCCGGTGACCTTGTCGGCGACGTGCTTGGCGCCGTCCTTGACGTCCCCGGTCGCCTTTTGGGCCTCGCCCTTGAGTTCCTGGGCGTGGCCCTCGGCCTTCAGCTTGTCGTTGCCCGTCGCGTTGCCGATGCCCTGCTTCACGTTGCCGACGGCCTCGTTGGCCAAGCCCTTGATCTTGTCGGTGGTGCTGCTCATGGCGGTTCTCCATCGCGGCCGGATCGGTCACGGGAACGTCGAACGGCCTCGGATCGCAGGTCGTTCCCCGGGGACGGTCACGTCTCAGGCATCGAAGGTTTGCCCGCAGGGCGAGGGTGGAGGATGACGTGACGCTGTCGCGGTTCGGGGCCGTCGCCACCTTCCAGGTGACGTTCACGGAGTTGTTCATCGCCGCCACCGTGATCGCGACGGCGGCCTATCGGTTCGGTTGGCGCAGCGTCGCGTTCGGGTCGTTCCTGGGGGCGGCCGGCGTCGCGGTCCTGGCGGCCCTGTTGCAGGTCGCCGCCTACCGGATCGCCTTGCACTGGCTGGACTGGATCTCCGCCCTGCTGCTGCTCGGGTTCGGCCTGTACCTCGCCTACGAGTTCCTCACGGGCCTGGGCGAGCGACACGGCCCGGACGTTGGACCCCATGGCGCCGGCTGGGACCTGCCGGTCAATGCCGGAGGGGTCGGCGTCGCGGCCTGGGCCTTGGCGGCGGAGGGGCTGGAGATCCTGGTGGTCTGGCTCGGCGTCTCGCTGCGCGAGGGGCCGGCGACCGCGACCACCGGTGTCGGGGCGGGGCTGGCCGTCGTCGCCCTGCTGGGCTTGCTGCTGAGGAGCGCCCGCATCTTCCGGCGCGTGCCCCCCTACGTGTTGGATGGCATCGCCGCGGTGATGGTCACCGGCTACGGAGTCTACTTCCTGTGGCTCGCCTATTCCGGTGCGGCCTAGCGTGACGTCGGTGAGGCCGCCGCCGGTTCCGCTCGTCGGCGCGGCCATCCGTGCGGCTCGCGATGCCGGCCCGGAGGTTCCTCGTAGGAAGCCTCGGCGTCGGCTTCAGTGATGGACATGCCCCATCTCCGCCTGTGCCCGTTCCGAACCCTGATCGGGATGGGCGGGATCATAGACCTGCACCACCGACATCATGCCTCCGTCCTCGTGTTCGAGGATGTGGCAGTGGAAGACGAAGAACCCGATCTGCTGGCGCGCATGGAAGGGGATGGTGACGAAGACCCGACCCGGCCGACCGTCGTCGGCGGCCGGGGGGACCGGAAGCGTATCGTGCCAGACGTCGACGCCGGCATTCGGGGTCGCCCCCTGCGCCTCGGGCACGTAGCCGGCGATGATGTTCGTAGGGTCCTGGATGGAGAGCGGCCCTTGCGGGACCCCCGTGTCCGAAGCCTCGGAGAGACGGAACTTGCCCTGGTGGATGTGGAAGTTGTGCAGTTCCTTGGTCGTGTTGATGAGCTCCCAAACCTCCTGCTCCCCGTAGCGTGCGCAGACGTGGGGAATGGACTGCGGGGCGGCCATCGCCTCGTGGGGGAACACGCTCGGCTTGACGGTCGTGTGTGCCGGATCGATGGGCGTCCCGTCCCCGGCGACGACCTCGCTGCCGAGGCGGAATTCCTTGCCGTCCTCGCTGTTCGCGAACGTGATCCGGCGCCTGGCGGCCTGGCCCGGCGGCAGCACGATGCAGTTCTCCGGGGCCGCCGCGGCGGTCGGCGACATTCGGGCTTTCGCTAGGGGGGACGCGCCGCCGTTGCGGGGCAGGACGATTTCGGGCAGGCGCCCGGCCGCCGGCGCGAATGCCGCGTGCATCCGAGGTGTCGCCGCCATGGGAGCCGGCGCCTCGATGCGCATGAGGTCGATGCGCGGCCACGGATCGCCGGCGGACCCGGTGGTGATCCCGGCCGTTCGCAACGTCATGGTGCCCGCACCGGGTCTGGGCGCCGGCAGGAAGATCTCGGCGCGTCCGGCCGGCATGAGAAGCAGCGACTTCAACTGCACGCCGACCTTGAGGCCGGCCCCGCCGGCCGGCACGGTTCCGGCTATCAGGCCGTCGACCGTGACGACGTCCATGGCCTTCGGTTCGTCCGGCGCGGCGTCGTCGCTGATCTGCAGCAGATAGCTGACGTTGGCGCTGAGGTTCGCGATGCGCAGGAGTTGATTGCGCCCGGCGACCATTCGGTCCGTCGGGAAGGCTTGGCCGTTCACGGTGAACATCCACACGGTCGAGGTCGGCGGCGCCGACCCCTTGTCGGGAGCGAAGCAGAAGCCGGGGATCGCGGTGGACGGGGTGTCCGGCGGGTTCTTCGACGATGGATTTGACTGGGAGGGGCAGGCGCCGGGTGAGTAGGCATCCCCCTTGAGCCATTGCGCGACGGCCCCGGCGCTGGTCGGCTTGTCCGGCGTCGCGTCCGCGCCGACGCGAAGCTGGATGTCGCGTAGCGCGACGTAGCGGACATCGGTCCGGTCGAGGGCGGCCTTGGCCGCGGGGTTCAACCCGGGGGTCGCCTTCAGGTCCGCCAGCGTGTCGCCCACTTGCAGCAGGCCGGATTGCCCGGCCATCACATCGATCCTGGCCTTGCCGTGCACGTGGGCGTGGAACCAGTTCAAGCCGCTCGGATAGGGATGGTCCGGGCCCCCGCCCCAGAACAAGGCGCCCGGCAGCTTCGCCGGGATCGTGATGGCGAACTTGGCGGTCTTACCGGGTTGATCCTCGACGTAGACGGAGTCGCCGTAGGGCGGGCACCGGCGCGGCGGAACGATGAGCCCGTGCGTGTGCAGGTTGATGCCGCTGTCCGGAGCGGTGGGATCGGCGAATTCGTTGGTCAGGTCGAACCGAAGCGTGTCGCCGGGCTGCGCCGTCACCAGGAACGGCCGGTACAGGTTCTCCTTCCCCGCGCTGTAGCCGGGAAGCGTGACTTTGTACGGACCGACGTCGTCCCGGAGCGCGTTGCGGACGTATAGGTGTGCCTTGACCCGCGATCCGAACGGTCCCGGCGCCGGGCATCCGGCCCCGGTCGGCGGCGTGGAGGCCACGGCAGCGCCCGACAGCGGGCGTGGCGGCTGGAGATCGGCTCCCCGGGAGAGCGATGGCGCGACCGCCGACACGAGCGTCGCAACCAAGAGGATCGGAACGCGCATCGACGGTCCTTCTCTCATTTGGTCGGCCCGAAAGTCGGAGCACGGACGAACGAAGTCCGTTCGGGCCAGGGGTAAATCTTGCGAGACGATCTCAAGGAATCGATGAATAAGGGGGCTACTCTACTCGTTCGAACGTGAGCGTCGAGACCATGTCCTGGCCGGTACGCGTAAATTTGATCGGTGCCGTCTTGATCGTAAGCAGCTTTCCTTCGATCTCGAAGAAACGGGTTTGGTCGCCCCCGATCCATTCCGGCCGCCACGAGGTTAGGATGTGGTGGATTATCTTGTTTCCTTCGACTTTATAAGTGCCGGCGTAGGCGCCGACGATGCTCTTTTGGAGCGCCACCCGCTCCGCATCCGTGTATGCCGCCGCTGCCGGCCTCGGTGCATCGCCGCTCATCAGAAAGACGACCACATGACCTCCTGGCGAATACTGAATGTATCCGGTCGGTCGGTCGCCGAAAGGCCGAGTGACCTCATTCGTGTCCAGGAATTCTTGCGAATATCCGTTCAGTTGCCACGTCCCAACGACGGGCAGGTTTTCTGCCGAACGGGCCGGCAAGGCGATCACGCCGATACAGAGCACGAGCCCGACAGAGACGGCATCGGTCCGCTTCATGGTCTCTCCCTCCCTACTGAACCCTCAGGTCCGAGCCGCGTTCGTCGGTCGAATAGGGTAGTACGTTTCGTCGATTACCACTACCTCTGAAGACTAAGGTATTGTCTCAGGCCGAAATGGGTTGGCACAGGTCGAATTTTGTATTCCCCGGTCAGTCCGGGGTGAGCTCGGCGTTTGGTCCGCTGCATATCCTGACCTTGCACCCACTGGGCTCTCGGCTTTTGTCTGTGGTCTGCGCGCAGGCCGCCTCATGATCGCGTTTCGATGAGGGACGAGTCTGGATGCGACGGCGGACTTGCCATAGGGCCACCATCCACGTCATTCCGGTTCGCCTCTGGCACGTCCCCGTGAGCACGACCCTGCGAGAAGGGGCGCACCCGGCCTCGATCCCGGCAAACGGTGAGACGCCTTTGCGGTCTTGGCGGCCAGGGCGTGTACCGCGCCGAGGCGGAAGGCTGAGCCGCCCGCCCGCAACTGGAGCATCGTCAGCCCCGTCTTGCGCGCCGGCGCCACCATTGCGCGGCGGTTGCCCCGGCGCTGCGCCGGAATGGGCGCTCGCGCCTTGAGCCCGGACCGCTTCCAGCCCCGGTGCATCATCACGCGCGCCGCCTCGGACGGTACCGCCCGCGCATCGCCGGCGGTCGACCGCGAGCACGGCGCCGTGCCGATGTCGGCCCTCGACGCCTGCAATCGCCGTTTCAGGCGGGCCGCGGTCGTCTTGGCATGCGCTGGGTTCGCCCCAAAGGGGGAACGGTCGACCAAGTTCGAGTTGCGTTCGCCCCGATGGACCACGAAGCTCGACGAGATCCCGGCCGTGAAGGCGGCTTGCGAAGCAGGATCAAGGGATGCCGGTATCCTACACGGCGTGACCACGCAGCCACGGCACGATGGCGGCCGCCAGTTCGGCCGGCCGCTCGATGGGGATCATATGTCCCGTACCCTCGACCACGACCATCGTGGCGCCGGCGATGCCGTCGCGCAATTCCCGGCTCTCGTCGAGGCTGCGCAGGGCGTCCCGTTCCGCGGCGACGACCAGGGTGGGGCAGCGGATCGAGGCGAGGCGGTCGAGGTCGCCGGTTCGCTCCTGCGAGGCGTGCCTGACGAACACCGCCCCCCCGACGCGCTCGCTCATCGCCCGCACCCGCTCGATCATGGCCTCGTCGTCGGCCCGGTCGGGGTGCAGCGAACTCAGGACGCCGTTCCGGCTCAGCCCGCGGAAGCGTTCGGTGTCGACGTTCCTCGCGGCGAACGTCTTTCGCCGTGTCTGGGCAGAGGTGTCGGCCCTGGCCGACGTCGCCACCAGGACGAGGGCCTGCACCCGGTCCGGCGCAAGCCGTGCGACCTCGCGGGCGACGTAGCCGCCCATCGAGAACCCCACGATTGCGAAGCGGCGAGGCGCCGAGGCGAGGACGTGGCTCGCCATCCCCTCGATTGTCGCCGAGCGACTGAGATCGCCGTGGGAAACCTCGCCGACGTCGCCGAAATCGGCGACGACATCGTCCCACAGGGAGGCATCCGCCATGAACCCCGGGAGCAGGAGGATGTGCATGTCCGGCGCCTCGCCGTCGTCGCTCACGCACTAAGGGCTGGGGTAGCCTGGACCCACTTCGTCCCGCCGTCGACGGGCCGCAGGCCCATCGTGCTCTTGAAACGGCCGGAGAGGAGCGTGGCGACGTGATGCTCCGGCGCGGCCGGCTCCGGGAGCATGAGCGTCTTGCCGTCGTCGCCGACGGGGATTTCGTCACCGAAGCTTTCGGCGAAATCGACGGCTTGATCCTCGTCATCGACGCGGTGGGCGGCGTGCACGAGGTCCGGTTGGTTCAGGTCGCGGCCGCGCACCACCCGCGCGTGGGGCGCACCGTCGCCGTCCTTCCAGCACACCCAAAGCACGTCCGCCCGGTCCTCGGCCCTCAAGGTGGCCCGAGAACCTCGGCCGCCGTGGGAATTGGTCACGACGGCGATGTTGAAGACGACTTGGTGCCAATCGGACATGGATGCCTCCGTGGAGCGGAGGGCCATCCTGGACGATGCGTCTTAAGAGTGTTTGACCCGGGGCCTCAGGCTTCCCGTCGGCCGTATCGCCCATCGACGGGCGCCTCGAAGTAGCGCCGATGGGTCACGCGCACGTCCATCTTCTTCCGGAGGGTGCCGGCGGTGAGGGGCTCCTTGTGGAGTGCGGCGCCACGGATGGTCCAGGTGCGCAGCCCGGACAGGATCTCGTCGGGCGTGAGGGGGCCGCGCTCGGCGATGAGCTCGGCTATCTCCCCCATGACGCGGTCCCAGAACTCCTCGGCCCGGAAGCGGTCGAGTTGGTTCTCGACCTTCGCGAGGCGGGCGAGGACGCGGGCGGCCTCGTCGGCGGCGGCCTCGGCCCTGGCGACGAGCGCGGCGTTTTCGGCTTGGAGGGTCTCGACCATGCCGAGCAGGTGCTCGCGGTCCTGCTTTTCGTCGGCGGCCATGGCGGCGGCGGCCTCGCGCTCGCGGGAGAAGGCTTGGGTGGCCTCGCGCTTGGCCTGTTTCCAGAGGTCGAGGGCGAGCGCCTGCCCGGCGGCCTTCATGGCCTTGGACATGTCTGTGGGTTCGAGCTTGGGGTCGTAGCCGCGCTTCTTCCGCCACGCGCGCAGGTGCTTGCAGACCTCGCGCGGCGAGCCGCCGGTGGGCAGGGCCTCGCGGACCTTGCGCAGGCTGGGCCGCTCGCCCTTGGCGAGCATGGCGTCGGCGACGAGGAAGACGGTGAACTCGGACGGCATGGGTGCTCCCCGGGGGTGCGGGAAGCATGCCCGGTCCGGGTTAAGCGAGCGCTGCCGGCGGGTCCCGCGAAGGCGCGGATTCGCGACTCGTCGCCCGGGTACCGGGTAGCGCCATCCGATACCTCGCGCGCGATGGTTTTCGGCCTGTTGGCTCAGGGGCGCGGTCCCTCGACCGCGCCCCGCCGTCAGTGCTTCCAGAGCTTGCGGAGGCGGTTGACGAACGCGTCCTTCCTCATCTTCCGGCCATCGGGGCGGACAATGCGGACGCTTCCGGGGGGCAGGTCGAAAACCCGCTTGATGACCCGCTCCAGGGTTTTGACGCTGCAGTCGGACCTCGCGCGGCGATGGCGAAGGCTAGGCTGGGTGCGTTCGGTGTTTGTCACGGACATGATGCAACGCTCCTTTCGATAGGAGGCGCGGTCGCGTGATTACGATAAGCGGGTCACGACCGACGACCTCACCCGCGCCCCGAAGGTGCGAGGGATTGGCGGCGGCCCCCGGTTCGACCGGGGGTTCGGCCCGGGCGGACATCCACCCAGGTGTCGCTTGGAAGCGCTGCGCGCGACCGGACCCACTGTTGTGAAAACTGACGCGGCTCCGCCGGGGGTCAAGGCTGTCGGCGTTCGAACGCAGCCTTGCTCGGCGGCATATGGTGATTGGTTGCAGGCGGCCATCGACCTCAGGGCGGATTACCGCCGGGTTGAGCACGAACAGCGCGGTCTGGGACGCTTGGCCCGGTGGACCGGAACCACCGGGCGTGTTCTCTATGTGTTCGCGAAGGGCGCCTTATGCGCGGTCGCGTACCATCGTCGATAAGGACTCGTCCTTCCCGGATTGGCCATTGGAGGTCGGGTCGGACGAATCCCTTCGGAATGGCATAGCTTGCCCTTGTGGGCTGCCGGCGACCTGTCTTCAATGGACCCCAGGTGGGATGGACCGATGTCCGGTTGGATGACCAGCGAGCAACGTTATGCGTGGCAACTCCAGCTGCACCTCAAGCTGAGGATGCTGAGCGGCGTCGCCTTCCAGGACTTCTTCGCCGACGTCATGACCCGCGCCCACAGGGACGATTTCATCAAGACGCGTCCGCTCGGCACCCTCGGCGACAGGGGCTGCGACGGCTACTTGGCTTCGGTCGGCCGGGCGTTCGCCTGCTACGGCAAGGTGGACGATGCCGCGCCGAGCGTGCCGAGCATCATCGAGAAGATGGACGAGGATTTCGCCAAGGCCAGCGGCCACCTCAGGAGCGCCATGAAGGAATGGCACTTCGTCCATAACCTGCTCGACGGAACCGCGACCGATGCGACGGTGATCAAGCTGGAAGAGATGCGTCTCGTCCATGGCGGTCATAAGTTCGGGCATTTCGGCCGGGCCGGGTTCGAGGATGCGATCTTCGGCATGCACGAGGCCGACATCATCTCGCTGATCGGCATGGCGGTGACGGCCGAGGACACCCGGAACATGAAGATCAAGGATGTCGCCGATCTGGTCGACGGCATCATGACCGCCATAGACGAAACGCCCTTCGACGGGAGCATCGAACCGAAGCCGGTGCCTTCAAAGAAGTTGGAGATCAACAAGATCCCCCCGCACTGGCGCCACACGATCAGGGGGCACATGGGCAACATCCCCTTGATCGAGGACTACTTCGGGCAGCACCTCGACGCGGAGCGTGGCGAGAAGGTCGCCGCGCTCTTCAAGGCCCGCTACGTGCAATTGAGGGAGCAGGGGCTCGCGGCCGGCGACATCATGCAGAAGCTCTACGAGGGCATCGTCGGGATCGGGACCGTGACGAACGACCGGATCGTCGCCGCCGGGGCGATCCTCACGTTCCTGTTCGACGCCTGCAACATCTTCGAGGACAAGCCGGGTGGGACCGCGGCATGATCCTGCCCGGCAAGCACCTCTCCGGCGCGCGTTCCCTTCTCGGCGTCGGCGGCGAGATCCTGGAACAACTCCGGCATCCGCGCGACGTGTCCGATCTATGGGAGAGCTTCCGGACCGCGCATCAGGCGCGCCAGCACTCCGATCCGGTTTCGTTCGACTGGTTCGTGACCGCGCTGACGTTCCTGTACACGGTCGGGGCCGTTCACATGACCGGAGGCATGATCGCGCCGGGGAAGGGTGAGCCATGATCCTCACCCTTGGCAGCAGCCTCCCGAAGTTCAAGGAACTCAAGTTCCGGGCCGGGTTGAACGTGGTCCTCTCGACCCGTGCGGAAGGCTCCGACGAGGGGCGGACCCGGAACAGCGCCGGCAAGTCGAGCTTCGTCGAGCTCGTCCACTTCCTGCTCGGTGCCGATTGCGACAAGGGCGACCTCTTCCGCAAGGATGCCCTCGCCGGACATTCCTTCCACGGCACTTTTCGCATCGCAGGCGAGGACGTCCGCGTCGAGCGCAGCGGGGCGGCCCCGGCGAGGGTCCTCGTGGATGCCCAGGTCGCCGAGCGTCTCGGGGTCGCGATCAAGGTCGACAAGGCGTCGGGCGCGACTTACGTCTCGAACGCCGATTGGAGGCAGTACCTCGGCCACGTCATGTTCGGGCTGCCGGCGACCCTGGAGGGTTCCAGTTACGGCGAGCCCTACACCCCCGGGTTCCGCTCGATGTTCTCGTACTTCGCGAGACGCGAACGGTCCGGCGGCTTCAACTCGCCCGAACTCCAGGCGGGCCAGCAGCAGCGCTGGGATTGGCAGGAGAACCTGTCCTACCTCCTCGGCTTGGATTGGCGCGTATCCCACGCCCTCCATAACGTCCGCCAGCGCGAGCGCATGCTCAAGGAGTTGAAGAAAGCCGCGAAGGGCGGCGCCCTGGGCCCGGTGATCGGAAAGTCGGCGGAGCTTCGCCCCCTGGTCGTGCTGGCCAGGGATAAGGCCGAGAAACTGCGCGACCGGCTCTCGCGCTTCGAAGTGGTGGACTCGTACAAGGAGTTGTCGGCGGAGGCTGCGAGGGCGAAGACCGAGATCCAGGCCATCGCGCGCCGGGCCGTGTCGCTCAACGAGACCATCGCCTACCTACGCAACGCCGTCGAGGGCGAGCAGGCAACCTCCGCCTTGGCCGACGTGGAGCGCTTGTTCAAGGCCGTCGGCGTGGAATTGCCCGGCCTCGTCGTGCAGCGGCGTCGCGATCAGGTCGCCGCTTTCCAGGCGTCGGTCCTCGCGAACAGGCGGGCTCACTTGACGGGCGAGATCGCGCGCGCGGAAGGCGAGCTCCGCGACGGGGAACGGCGCTCGGCGTCGCTTGAGGTCGAGAGGACGCGCCTACTCCGCGTCCTGAGCGCGGGCGGCGCGCTCGAAGACTTCGTCGAATTGCAGGCTTTGCTGGCGGAAGCCGAGGCTTCGCATGCATCCCTTCAGGAACGTCTGAAGTCCGCGGAAGCGCTCGAACGGGAATCGACCCAACTCGACGTTGAGCGCGGCAACATCAAGCTGCAGTTGAGCGCCAACCTTCAGGACAAGCAATCGCATACCGAGGACGCGATGCTTCTCATCGGAGGGGCGATCAAGGAATTGTACCAGGGCGACCGGACCGGAGGCTTCGAGGTCGAGGCGACCGACAACGGCGCGGAGTTCCGCATCACCATCCAAGGCGACAGCGGCGGCGGGATTTCCAACATGGAGATCTTCTGCCTCGACTTTGCGCTGTTCACTCTCTGGCAGAGGAAGAAGATGGGGCCGGGCTTCCTCATCCACGACAGCCGGCTTTTCGACGGCGTCGACGCGCGCCAAGTCCTCAAGGCACTCGAACTGGGCAAGGCATCGGCCGAGACGTTCGGCGGCCAGTACATCGTCTGCCTGAACTCGGACGTCCAGGAAACACTGTCGCCGGGAACCGCCATCGCCTGGGACGATGTAGTCGTAAAGCCCGTGCTTTCGGACCGCGAGGACGGGGGGCTTTTCGGCTTCCGCTTCGACTGACCCCGCAGTTTCGTCCGATCAGCCGACGGCGGCGGGGAATATCGCATCCGCGGCCCCCTTCATGAAACGGCCGGTGGTCGGCAGCAGCAGCAAGGCGATCCGCGTGGCGCCGTCCAAGCGCAGCACATGGCCGCTCATGGCGGCCCGGTCGCTGATCCGGCCCGGTGTCGGCGGTATCATATCGCGGAGCAAGCCCTGGACGAACTCGTCGAGACGCACGAGGGTCAGGTCGGCGGGCAGGACGTACCGCTCGACCGCATCGATCAAGGCTCGGTTCGAACGCTCTTCGGCACAGGCGTCGCGACCTTCGGGGGTAACGGATAGTCCGTCGTTGCGACCGGCGACCCACCTCACCTTCCGCAGGAAGTCGACATAGTCTGAAAGGCGTGTCCGCGAGACGTATGTCCCGTCCCCACCCGCCTCTCCGGCCTTGAGGAGAAAGGCCGCGTTGCCGCGCGCCGCGGCCACCAGGGCGTCGAAAGGCCGGCCCTCGTCCCTGATGAGCCTCAATAGTATGAAGATCCGGCCGTAGACCGTCCGGTCCGAAGCGAAGACGTTGTAACGGTCGGAGACCACGTTCGGAGCCTCGACGACGACCGTGTCTCCCAGATCGCCGAAGCAGACCGGGTGCTGCGAGTCCCGGGGATTGCCTACGACCAGCCTGCGTCGTGCCTCCTCGAACAGCCTGGCGTACGTGATGCCGCCCGCCAAGCGGTCGACCCTCTGGTCGTTCTTCCGGATCGGCTGCTCGAAGGCGCGCAGGAGAGCATCCGAGAAATTGGCCTCGAACGCGTAGGCGTCGCCGGTGGCGAACATCGCGAAGGATTGGTCCAGGAGCTGGGCGAAGGTTCTGCGGGTACGGCCGGCGTGGCACGTATCGAGTATGCAGACGATGCGGGCGAAGTTCGCGTCCCTGGCCTCGTGCAGGAGTTGGGTCAGGGACATGACCTTGTCGTTGCCGCCGTCGTCGACGCCCAGCACGAGATTGAGGTCGTGCGTCTCCCGGTTCGTGCTGTGACCCACGAAGTAGACGAGCAGTTCGGTCTCGGCCCCGACGCCGCGGGCCGCCTCGAAATGATGGATGACCTCGGTGCGTCTCGGGTTGTGGAGCGGCACCGGCATTCCATCGGGATCGAGGAGGCTGCGGTAGCCGTAGCGGTCTTCGACGAACAGCTTGGTCCAGCGGTCGGTCAAGCCCCGGATTCGCTGGGGAGACGGCCTGTCGCGGCCCTTCGCCAGCCAACTTCCGATGACGAGGGCGCGCCTGTCGGGCATCAGGAGATCCCCGCATCCTTCAGCGCGGCCTTGATCGCCGCCTTGGCCATCGGGAGCGCGATATTCTTGCCGAACACCTTCACCCTGACGACGAATGTTTCGTTCCGGCCCTCCTCGCCGGCCTGTGCGTCGCGCTTACGGGCCTCCGCGATCTCGTTCAACGTGAAGACGAACGACTGGTAGTAAACCTTGAGCATGTCCGGCTCGACCGCGACGTGCATGAGCCAGTGAAGCACGGCGTCGATGCCTTGCGCCCCCTTCGGCGGGGGCACCGCTTTCGGCTTCGGGGAGGGCAGATCGAGCCGACCCGCAAGCTTGTCGAGTTCGGCTTGGATGTCGTCGCGCAGCCCATCGAGGTCGAGGCCCGCCGTCGCAACCCCGCCGGTCACGAGCTCGACGCGGATGTCTGCCTTGGCCATTGGGAGCCGCTCCGTATGCTGGGGTGCGGGTTTGAGTCCGCGCTTGGCATCAATCCTAGATTGTATGGCCACGCGGTACTCGGCAAGTAGGAGGCCCTCACAGGAATGCATCTCGCCGCCGCGTGCGGGTCCTGCACTCCGGCTTCCGGCGTCGCCGATCCAGGAAACCTCCTTGCACCGAAGAGCGGGAACGGCCCTGAGCCGCGTCGGCGCCCATCCCGGCCGACCGGCTTCCGCCCCGGCGCGGCGGCCTTCCCGCTCTTGCCGTTGGACATGCGACCACACCGACCCTCGACCACTTGTCGATGTCCTTGCGAGCTGTCACGCTTAACTTCGGAGGGGCGCCTTGGGACACATAGACGTCACACTGAAGAAGCTTCTCTCGGGGGGAGCCCCGGAGTTTCTCCAACAGATCGGCTTTCCCAGAAAGATCCACTTTCTGCCCGGCGAGGTGTACGAGGATACGGAACTTAGGGTGGATGTTCTCGCCCGCAGTGTGACCGGCGAAGGACCATTCCTTCACGCCGAAATGCAGGCCAACAATCATCCTGAAATGCTCATACGGATGCTGCGTTATCGCGGAGGCATCGCGAAGAGGCTGGTGGACGAAGGGAGGCACGTCATCGCCGCAGGCGCACCGATGCCCGAGATCGACCAAATCTGCGTGTATGTCGGTCGGCAGGACATGTCGATGCAGCCGAGCTTCGAGAGCCTCGGCGACCGTTTGAGTTTCAGGCTTGTGGATGCCCGCAACCTGAGGGCGGACAAGCAACTGGGAAGCGCATCCATCAACGACGTCGTGCTGAGCGTGATATGTCGCGATGGCTCGACGCCTCAGGTGGTGGAGCGTATCTTGAACCGGATCGCAGTTCTGGAACCATCGGCCCGCTCGGATGCGTTCGTCCGTTTGGCGATGCTGGCCAATTTGCGTGGCGTGAGGGACAGGGTTCTCGCGAGGAGAGGGGAAATGGGTTTCTCGGTCGATGTGAGCGATGTGCCTTTGTTCGAGGACGCCTTCAAGCGCGACCGGACTTCCACGACCCGGAAGGCATTCGCCGCCATGATCATCAACGCCTTGGAAAGCAGGTTCGGGGACGAGGCGGTGCCTCACGGCATCAGGGACACGCTTGAGGACCTGACCGAAGACGCATTGCTTCGCATGAACCAGAGGGTCGCGGGTTCGAAGTCGGTGGAGGAAGTGCTGGGAAACCATATGCCCGCTTCCTCCAGAACTTTCCGCTAGCGGCCGTCGGGGCCGAAACCGAAAGACGACGAACGTCACGGGCTTCGACCGTAACCTTCGATCAATCGGCTCATCGCCGACGCGCATCCGGGTATGGGCGACCGATCCCGACCCATTCCTTCGTGGCTTGCGTCACCGCCGCATGCGGGCCCTGAACTCCAGCTTCCGGCGGCGCAGGCCGGTGGCCGACTTCAGGAGAAATGCGTCGAGCGCCTCGCACCGCCGCCCCGCCTCGGCCTCTAGGAGCCCCGCGACCGAGGGCCCGGCATCGGCGTAGAGCAACGCGGCGAACCTCGCCCGCACGGTCCTCGACACCACGCCGGCATCGTCCTCCGCGTCTCGCGGCATCACCGAACGCTCCGGGATCTCGGCGAACGAGCGCCAGAGGTCGAAGGCGGTCCGGTCGTCCTCCACCAGCAGCATCCGGCAGGTCTCGGGCGTCACCGGCAGGTGCCGGCGCGACCAAAGGCGCTCCTCGTCCCCGGGCTCCCACTCGGCCGCCACCCGCGAGCGGAAGGCCCTGTACTCCTCGCAATCGTATCGGCTCGGGGCTGCCGCCTCGAAGAACAGTTCGCCCTCGGGCAGGCGGTCCACGTCGCCCGGCGTCGGATGGGCGCCGAAACGCAGGAACCGCGCATAGCCGACGGTGTCCCATGCATCGCCCTCGGCGGCCGGGCCGGGCTCGCCGACGTAGGTCACCGGGTCCAGCGTGAAGACCATCCTCAGGCCGCCCCGGCGGTCAGGGTCGGCGACCACACCGAGACCGACGTCCTGGCAGATCGCACAGTGCGTGCGGCCCAGCGGGGTCAGCTTGGGGCGGGCGAAGAGCAACGCGTTCTCCTCGCCGTCCTCCCATTCTCCCCGGGACACCGTCGCCTCTGCGTAGGCCACCATCCGCGTCAGAAGCGGGATCACCGGGGTGCTGCCGCCGTCGTGCATGGAGGCGGCCGGACCGTGGAAGACCATCTCGTCCTTCGCGGCGTCGAAGCCGAGTTCCAACCGGCGCGCCTCGGCAAGAAACCGGGCGAGCTCGAAGCGGCGCCCGGGGTTCGAGAGGTGGTCGGCGATCCGGTTGATGTCCCCGGCAAGCTCCGCGTCCGGTTCGAGTTCGGGTTCGGCGCGGAAGGGCTCCAGGAAGGCCGCGACCGCATCGGCCAGATCGGCGAGCAACGCCCCCTCGTCGACGGCATGGCCATTCTTGCGGGCGTGGCGCGCGACGGCCTTCACGTGGTCGACATGGGCCCCGATGCCGGTCGCCAGCCGCTTCGTGACCGGCTCGCCGGCCATCTCGCCGTCCGTCAGGTAGAAGCGTCCCGTCGCGCTGGGCTGGCTCGCGCGCCCGGCTCCCACAAGGACCTTGGTCGGCTGCAGCCCGAAGCGGCGCAACATCGACGTCACGGCGCGCGTCGCGGCCAACGCCTGTTCCCGCGAGAGCTTCCGCGGGCCCTTCCAGCCGCTCTTTGGCTTCGTCATCTCCGCGGCGAAGGCCAGGACGGCGGCGGGGCCTGTACTGTCCAGGGCGTCGTCCATCATCGCCTTCACGGTCAAGGTGGCGTCGGTCGTCATGGTCGGTCTCCGGTCAGGGGGAGACGGGAGCATGCGATCCGCCGTCGTCTGTCGCATTAAGAGTATGCCATACGCCCCCAAGGACAATTTGGCATAAAGATCTTCGCCAATTGGCTTAGCGTGGCCTGGAACTGGCCACGCCCCAGGGCTGACCATCCCCGCAACGGCTTCAGCAGCCGCATGCGGACCATCACATGTCGACCCAGTTTCGCTGCGTGACCATCTCGCCATCGCCGCAGTTCGGCTCAGGCATCTCGCACTGGCCGCTTACCCGTGGGGCCTTCGCTCTCGGCGTTACCAGCGGCTCCTCGGGGTAATCTTCGATATACCGGACCTCCCTGAACCCGGGCATCGATTGAGCAACGAACCAGCCGCATCCATCGGGCGCCGGGGTATCGGGTAGCGCTACCCGGTACCTCGATGACGAGTCGTGTTTCCGCGCCCCGGGCCGGGGGCCTGAACGGCCTGCGGCAGCGCCCCGGCAACGCGGGTCCTGTGGATCCCCGCGTCCCGGGCTTGCGCCGGCGGGACGGTCGCGACACGGTCGACGCAGCCCAGGAGAACGGTCATGATACCCGCGAGCCCGCATCCGACCGACTGACGCCGGAGTGCCGCCGCGTGCCGAGCCTCCGCATCCCGCGAGGCTCCCATGTCACCCAGAACCCTGTGGTCGAGCGACCACCATTTCCACCACCGCGCCATCCTCGACGAGCGGATGGCGGTCCGCCGACCGTTCGCCTCCATCGAAGAACACGACGAGACGCTGATCGCCAACTGGAACGCGGCCGTGCGGCCGGAGGACACCGTCTGGCACCTCGGCGATTTCTGCTACCGTTGCCCCGAGGAGCGCGCCCAGGCGATCTTCCGCCGCCTCAACGGGCGCAAGTTCCTCGTGCGCGGCAACCACGACAAGGTCGGCGCCCGCCTGCCGTGGGACGGGCCCGTCGTGGACGTCGCCCGGACCGTGGTGCCCGATCCCGAGACGGGCGCGCCGGTCGGGGTGTTCATGTTCCACTACGCCTGCCGTGTCTGGCCGCGCATGCACCGCGGCGACATCCACCTCTACGGGCATTCCCACGGCACCTTGCCGGGGACCGCCGCCAGCACCGACGTCGGCGTCGATTGCTTCGGCTTCCGTCCGGTCACCCTCGCCGAGATCCGCCTTCGCTTGGCCGAGAACGCCCAAGCCTATGGGGATGGGCGATGACCGCGCGTAAGCTCTGGGTCTTCAGCGACCTGCACCAAGACTGGATGGGGAACGCCTGGGACCCGGCCGCGCACGCGCCGCCGGACGGCTTCGACGTGGCCGTCGTCGCGGGCGACGTGCATATGCCGCTGATGCGGGCCCTCGATTGGTTCGGCGAACGCCTGCCCGGAGTGCCGGTCGTCTACGTCCCGGGAAACCACGACTTTTGGTGGGACCGCGGCGATGAGCGCTACACGATCCACGACCAACTAGAGCGCGGACGCGACCGTGCGGCCGCGCTCGGCATCCACCTCCTGCTCGACGAAGCGGCGGTGGTCGGCGGCACCCGGTTCCTGGGCGGCACGCTCTGGACCGACTTCCGGCTCGGCTCCTTCTCGCTGGCGCACGCCTCCCGTACCGCCCAGGGCCGCGACGGCATGGTCGACTACCGTCGAATCCGCACAGGGCCGCGCTCGCGCGACCGGATCGAGCCCGAGGAGATCCTCGCCATGCACCGCGCGACCCGCGCCTTCCTCGACGCCGAGCTCGCCCGCCCGCACGACGGGCCGACCGTGGTGGTGACCCACCACGCCCCGCATCCGGACAGCCTGCCGGACCGGCACGCCCACCTCGCGTGGTGCGACGCCTCCGACCTGACGGCGATGATCGAGGAGCGCGGGCCGAACCTTTGGGTGCACGGCCACGTCCATCGACGCTCCGATTATCGGATCGGATACACCCGTATCGTCTGCAACGCCCGCGGCCACGTCGACGAGCCGACCGGCTTCGTGCCCAGCCTCGTCGTTGAAATCGCCATCGCATAGGGCTGCAACGGGTACCGGCCTGGGGATCCACATGACGATTGCGGCGGAGTGCGGATGGACCGCCAAAACTGGCGCCGGCGGCGTTGACGACCGGGGTTTTGTACACTTTATGTTCACGGGTGATCACGGGTCACCGCCCGCATCCCGGAGCCCTCCGTGCCCCCTCTCGACGGCCTCATACCGGACGCCCGTCCGCTGCCCCCGGGCGGCGCCGCAAATCCCGTCCACGCGTTCCGCTGGGCCTGACCGGGCATACCACCGGCGGCCCGCGCATGAGGTCGCCATGAATATCCACACCTCCGCCGAACCTCTCCTGCCTCAAAATTTGGACAGCCAGATCGGCCTCGTCTTCAAGCGCTTGGCAGGGATCTACGAAGCGTGCGGCCAGTCCGGGCTCGAAACCGCCGTGCGCGCCACACTCGTCGCACTGGGCCGGGTCGCCCTCGAAGAAGGCGAGCGCCGCGCCCGCACCCTGTCAGAACGGACCGGTCCGCGCCCCGGCGACGTCCGGGTCACCGCCCAGGCCCGACGCACCGGCGACCCGGACACCTTCGACGTCGCCGACTGATCCTCCGTCCGCCATCCCGCCCGGGAGAGACCAGCATGAGCCATCGCCCGCCGCCGATACCCCGGCCCGGCTCGCCGCCCTCACGCGGCGCGGCCGTCGCGCGACCCGGAAGGGTCCGGCGCGTCCCCACGCCCCTAGAACTTCGCATCCCCGAGGTCCGCCACCGCGCCTGAGAGCGCCCGGCCGCCTCGTGAAGGAGGCCGCCGTGAAGAAGTCCCTCAAGCACGTCCCCAAGTCCCAGCCCGACGCCTACGACGACATGGCGTCGCTCGACGAGTTCACCGCGACCGACCCGCGTCCGGGCCACGACCCCGCCGAGCCCGCCCCCCGATTGATCCTGGCGATGTCGCTCGTACAGGGCTCCCTGACCGCCCGCGACCGCGCACGGATCGCACGGGACACCGGCACCGCTATGATCGTCGGCGTGCCCGGCCCCGACTGGGTCGACCCCGTCGCCGCCGCCCTGACCCGGGTCGGGTCCTGGGGCGTCACCTTCAGGCGCAAGGGCGGCAAGGCGTCCGAGAAGCCCGAGACCGGCTCGGACGAGGCCGCCGTCGTCCTCGGGGCCGGCCGGAACGTCCTGGGCGTCTCGCACGACCCCGACCGCCTCCTTCCCGCCTCCCTCGTCGCCACTCAGGACATCCGGATCGACCTGCCGCCGCCGGGGCCGTGGGTCCTGCGCGCCGCCATCGAGCTCGTCACCGGCATGCGCCCACGCCGAGTCCCCCAGGGCGCCGCCCGCGGGCTGACCTTCGACGAGGTGACGGCCTGCCTGCGCCGCGGCAGCCGACCGTCCGACTGCGTCCGCAGGCTCGTCGCGGCCTCCCAGGCCAAGCTGCGTGGGGACGTCGCGCTGAACGACGTCCCGGTCCTGTCCGAAACCCACGGCTACGGGGAAGCCGCCGATTGGGGGCTACGTCTCGCCGCCGCGGTCGAGGAATGGAGAAACGATAGAAGAAATTTTTCCGACTTACCTGAGAAGTGCGCCGTGTTTTCCGGCCCGGCCGGCGTCGGAAAGTCAAGCTACGTCCGCTCGCTCGCCAAGACCCTGGGCATGCCGCTCGTCGCCACCAGCGTCGCGGCCTGGTTCACGTCCGGCGGCTACCTCGACCAAGTGCTCAAGGCCATCGACGCGGTGTTCGCGCAGGCCGCATCCCTCAGCCCTGCGGTTCTTTTCCTGGATGAGATCGACGCGATCCCGAATAGGTCGAGGATCGACAGCCGTCATGCCGAGTATTGGATCGCCCTGACCTCGCACATCCTCACCAAGCTGGACTCGGCGACATCAGGGGACACTTCTCGGCTGGTCGTCGTCGGGGCGACCAATTTCCCCGAGCGCCTCGACGAGGCGCTCATCCGCCCCGGGCGCCTGAACAGGGTCATCCCGATCCACATGCCCGACCAAGCCGCCGTCGCCGGCATCCTCCGGCAGCACCTGGGTGACGACCTCCCCGGCGCCGACCTCGCGCCGCTCGCCGTCGTCGGCCTGGGCTCCACCGGCGCGGAGATCGCCTCCTGGGTCCGGGGAGCGCGGGATGCCGCCCTGTCCGAACGCCGACCGATGTCCCTGCCCGACCTCGTCGCTCGCATCGCCCCGCCGGAGACCCGCTCGCCAGCCGCACAACTAGCGGTCGCCCGTCATGAATCGGCTCACTGCCTCGGAACCGAGATTTTAGCGGTCGGAACCGTCGAGGCCGTCTCCATCGTAGGGCGCGGGCGCTTCGCGGGGCGGACCAACGCCCGGCTGCGCGCCGTCGAGACCATGACCGGAGACGAGATCGACGCCCTGGTCGTATCGGTCCTCTGCGGGCGGGCCGCCGACGAGCATTGGGGCGCGCCGACCTCCGGGGCCGCGGGCGGGACCGGCAGCGACCTCGCCGTGGCCACCCACCTCGTCGCTTGCAAGCACGGTTCGTACGGCCTCGGGGGCACCCTGGCGTACAGGGGGCCTCCGTCGGAAATCACGGCGCTCGTCGAGAGAAACCCAGGCCTCATGGCCATCGTCGAGGCAGACCTGCGGCGGCTGTACGAAACCGCGCAGGCGCTGATCAGGGATAACGAGGCGGTCGTCGAAGCCTTGGCCCGCCGCCTCGTCCGTTCCCGCATCCTATCGGGCGCCGAGGTCCGGGCCGTGATCGGGTCGCCGGAGCTTCCAGAAATCCCAGTAGACACCCGCCTCGCGGACGTGGGAGGCGCGCATGGATGAGGAACGCATGGATGCCGCCGTCGCCGAGGTCGTCGTCGGCCTCGTCCGGGCCCGGCGCGACCTTGAACCGGCTACCTTCCGCGACATGGTTGGCGCGATCATGATCAAGATCGACCAGGGATTGGAGTTAGCCATTGAGCGGGCCTACCGACGAAGGCCGGCCAAGCAGGAGGGAAACGTCGTCTTGTTTCCCACCGCGCCATCCAGCGAAGGTTCAGGCTGAGGCCCGCCGGGGTCGAACTTCGAGAGGCACGCCGCACTCCATCCGTTCCACGGGTGGACCAGCTCTCCAAGTCGACATGTCAAGCCTTGACTAAATTCGTGGGCGAGCAAGATTCTACAAACCAAATAACGGCTAACTTATTATTGCATAACGACTTTGTGCCTTGCTCTCTCTTGCGGGGCATGCTTTTTTGGTTGGAGCTAGTCATGTCGACGATGATGCACGGCTTGACGGTGCATGGCCTGTTTGGATGGGCGCGGGCTACGGAAGCTCCCCCCCTCCCAAGACGGGATGCCGGGTATTCGGAAGGCTATTTCATGGATCTCGATGCGCCATACGCGTTCTTCGTGACCCGGGCTTTCACCGTGCCGGAAATCGCAGAGACGCTCGGCATTTCCGTCAATCAGGTCCTTGGCCACATTCAGGACGGCACTCTCGCCGCCATCAACGTGGGTCGCGGCGCGACCCGCCGCGATCTTCGAGTTACCGATACAGGCCTCGAAAACTTCGTGAGGGCCCGAGAGGTTTCGCCAAATCCAAACAAGCCATTGCCGCGGAAGATGCGTCTGCCCACTGCATTGCAGGAAAGCTCGTTGGCACCGGACGGATACGCCGCTCGTCGAGCCGCGAGACGGGCCAAGACGGAGGATCGCCGATGACCAAGCGCGGTACCAAGCGGCAAAGCCCCAGGTGGATCTACAAGAGCGCTTCTAGTCCCTTTTGGCAGTACGATTTCCGTATCGGCGGCGAACGCCATTACGGTTCGACCGAGCGCACGGACGAGACGGAAGCGGCAGCAGTCGCGGCCGAATTGCAAGAGGAAGCGGCGCGCGAGCACCGTCGAGCCTGCGACCGGACGGGGCAGGTCGGCCGTCTACGCAACATCACATGGCTCGCCGCCCTGGACAGCTATTTCGTCGAGATCCTCCGGCAAAACTGGGCCGCAGGATCCGCGACCGCCGCAGAGACGCGCTTCGACTGGCTTACCGACCAGATCGGCGAGCGTACTTCGGTACTCGCCATCGACGACGACACGCTGAAGAACCTCTGCAAGGCGCTCAGGGCGAAGCGCCGGTTCGACGATCCGACCAAGGATACCATCGCACCTCGCACGATCAACACATACATCCATCAGGTCCAAGCCGTCCTGAACCACGTTCGCGACGATCTGAAGATCCCGCTTCCCGATGCACCGACATGGTCGAAGCACCTGCAGGAGACCGAGCAAAGAACCCGGTTGATTTCGGCCCGCGAATTGACGAGCATCGAGGCGGAAGCCGACGAGGATCTATGGAATTGCATCGAGTTCAGCCTTGAAAGCGCGATCCGGAAGCGGTCGACGGCTCTTTTGACGTGGGATCAAGTCGACCTTGAAGCCGGCGTCATCAGGTTTCGAAACAAGGCCCGTTCGCGGGGCAAGCGAAAGCTGAAGGGCCAGGTAAGACAAGTCCGGGAGGTGAACATCACCGACCGGATCGCCGAAATCCTTCGAGCGCAAGAGGGAAAGCACGATACGGCCGTCTTCACCTTCGTCGCCCGTCGCACCTTCTTTCAATCGAAGAACGGAACCCAATACATCGAGGGCCGGCGCTACCCGATGACCGTGTCGTCGTACACTAGAAGTTACCGCGCGCTCTGTGATCGCCTCGGCATCAAGGATCTGACTATCCACGACCTGCGGCGAAGCCGGGGCTCGTTCGTCTACCGGGCGACCGGGAGCCTGGGACATGCACAGCACACACTCAAGCACGCGAACTACCGCCAGACCGAGGAGGCATACGCCTTCATGACGACCGCCGAGACGGGCCGCGCCATGGAGGCAGGCACCGCATACTCGGATGCGATGGTTGCAGCGTTTAAGGCCAGGACCGGACGAGCGCCCGGGAGGCGCCGTCCCGGAAAGTTCCCAGAGAAGGTCGAGACAACGGCCATATCCTCTTACCTTTCAATGGCTTACCAGGCGACGTCGACATTCACGCCTTCAATATGGACGTTTGACGTCGGTTGTGTGCAGGCGACATACCCGCTTTCAAGCAAGTTACTGGGTAGACTCGAAAATTCCGAACCAGCGCGTTCGTTGATGAGTCATTCTACGGGGCTGATGCTGAAGACGTTGCATCACAGAGCCACACACAGTGCTACTGAGCATTCCGAAATGTCTTCCGAACTCGGGCAGCCGACGGATGTGCATTTCTACCGCCTTGATGCCAAGAGCTGGGAAACTTTTGTTTGTTCCAACCGACTAGCAGACATTTCTCAAGAATATATACGGCGCATAGATCAAATAATATTCGATTTCAAATCGATGGAATCGTGCGGCCATGTAACTTACGCTCAGGAACTTTTTAGGAAAAATGCCAAAAGAATTGTCGTATTCGCCAATCATGGTATTCAAATCGATTACGTCCATGAGGCAACCGACGATCTAATCGACCGCCTCTATGGCTCGATTGTCGATGAGAGACGTCGGGCTTGCCTCCTCAAATCAAGAGGGTCTAAGCCTGGAATTTGATGTGTTGACCGGATAGTTTCGCGACATCGCTACGTAAATATTTCTCTCAAGCGAATTCAACTCCACCGACGGCAGCCGAATTCGTCGGGAAGAATATCGAAGCCTGGCAATTCGGTAGGCCGGCCGAGGAGGCAAGTAAATACTTTAAGCACTTTCTTCCTTGCTGCCCAACTTAGCCTCGCGGATCCTGTACGCTTCCTCCAGCCATACCCGACGGCGCGCAAGCTCCTTTTTGGTCGCCCAGTACCCGCCGCCGAACGCGGCCCCTGCCCAGGGCACCCATAGTTCCTCTTCCGCGCACCACCAATACCCGTCGCGGAAGAGGTGGATCTCTCCGTCAATCGTGAGGATATCGATGTACCCTTCCGGATGGCACCACATCTCCGCGACGGTCTCACGGATGATCTGTCGGATGCGCCACCGCGCGGCGAAGATCTGCTCCACGGGTGCCTTGTCCTGATGGAGTTCGATCAGGTGGGCCACAGCCATACGGCGTTCCTCGGCGCCGCCGGAGGCCTTCAGGGCGAGCGCCTGCGCGCCCAATTCCGAGATCCGCACCTCCAATACGTTCAGCTCGGCCTCGATCTCGGCCAGGGGCGCCTTGGCGAACCGACTGGATACGCCGACGTCTCGGACAATGGCTTCGCCCCGAGACTGCATCTCGTCGCGCTTGGCGATCGTGCGCCTCATCTCCTCATCCAGCCTGGCGGCCTCTCCGGGCGCCTTGCCGGAAAAATCGACTTTTATCAGCCAGGACAGGATGGCGTTCTCGTTGTCTTGGTAGGGGAAGCGATAACTGTTGGTGCAGGTCCCTGCGCGCTCCCCGGAGCAGCGAAGCACGGCGAATGATCGAGGCCCGCGGTCGCGGTATGTCATCCTCTTACCGCAACTTCGGCAGGCCGCGACCTCGCCGAACAGGTTGGTGACGTAAGTGCCCTGCCGGCCGCCGGCGTTGGGGGCCTTCCCGAGCCTGCGCTTCACCGCCACCGCCCTGGCCCGCGTCCACAACTCGTCGTCGACGACGCGGGGAAAGTAGCCGGGAATTGGATCGCCCACCGGCACGCGCTTGGCGACCATGACGCCCTTGCGCTCCTCGTAAACCAGCTTGTGCGGCTGGAACTCGCCGATCAGGGCTCGATTGTCGGTCAGCTTCTGCACTGTCCCGCCGTGCCATTGGGTGCCGTGACCCCAGGGCTTCTCCCCCCTCGCATTGAGGATGCGGGCGATACGGTCTCGCCCGATCCCGTCGGCCAAGTGACCCAGGATCTCCCTGACGACCTCGACGCGGTCGTCGTCAGCGACGAACGTGCCGTCGACGACCTTGAGCCACGCCGGGCACCGGCCCGAGATCGGACGCTCCAAGGCGACCTGTCGCTTCCGCTCCCACGTCTGGCGCAGGCGCGTCGCCTTGACGACGGATTCCTCGTGCGCCCGAGTCAGGCTCATGATCGACATGATGAACTGGGAGGCGTCGCGGCTTTCCCGGTAGACCTGGCCGTCGGTCAGGGAGACCACCACAATGCCGCTGTTCACCAGTGAGAGGAGCACGGCTTGAGCGCGCCCAACCTGTTGCCGGCTCATGCGGTCCAGGCTTTCGACCAGGAGGTGGCTCCCGCGGGCGATGCGACCGGCCTCGACCTCGGCCAGGAAGGCAGCGAGCTTCCCGCCCCCGCCGCGCGCGACGTTCGCGCCGGTGTATCCCGAGACGCCGATGTCGTGCAGCACAAGGCGGGTGTCGAGCGTCAGGTGCGGGTTCCTGGCGAGGTACTCGTCGCGCAATGCGATCTGCCTCCGGAAGCCGTCCCTGTAGGTCTTGCTGTCCTCGGTGTTGGCCTGGCGCTTCGAGCTGAGACGCAGGTAGGAATAGGCCGTTGCGGGCGCGGGTTTTCCACCCGGCGAAAACTCATTTTCCATCGCGGCGCCCGGTGATCCGTTCTCCTCGTTCGTAATCTCCAAGCCGGTCAACACGCAAGATTGTCGTGTCGATCTCGGGCCTCCACATGGTGCTGGCCGCCGGCGTGGTGTTCTGGCTGGTGCGGGCGGTCCTCGCCGCGGTGCCGCTCTGCGCGCTCCTCTGGCCGATCAAGAAGATCGCGGCCGGCTTCGCCATGGTCGGCGTCACCGCCTACTGCGCCTTCTCGGGCTGGGACATCGCGGCCGAGCGCTCGCTGATCATGACCCTGATCATGCTGGGCGCGATCCTGGTGGACCGGCCGGCCCTGTCGATGCGCAACCTCGCCCTCGCGGCGCTGATCGCGCTCGCCCGGGAGCCGGAGGGCCTGCTCGGCCCGAGCTTCCAGATGTCCTTCGGCGCCGTGGCCGGGCTGATCGCCTGCGCCCGGCTGATCGACGGGCGGCTGTTCGTGCGCCCCGGGGCCGGGCGGATCGGCCGCCTCGTCGGCACCGGCCTCTCGGCGATCACCGGGACCCTGGCCACGACCCTTGTGGCGCAGGTCGCGACCGCGCCCTTCGCCACCTACCACTTCCAGACGGTTCAGCCCTTCGGCCTCGTCGGCAACGCCCTGACCCTGCCGCTCGTCTCCCTGGCGGTGATGCCCGCCGCGGTAATCGGCTGCCTCGCCTATCCCTTCGCCCTCGACCGGCCGGTCTGGTGGCTGATGGGGCAGGCGGTGGCCGGCATGCTGGCGATCTCGGACTGGATCGCCGGGTTCGAGCGGGCGAGCCTGGTGCTGCCGGCCTTCGGCGCCGCAGCGCTGACCCTGCTGACCGCGGGCCTGCTGCTGGCGACGCTGCCGGCCTCCCGCCTGCGCTGGCTCGCCGTGCCGCCGGTCCTGCTCGGCCTCGTCCTCGCGGCCCGGCCCGACCGCTACGACCTCTACGTCGACCGGCAGGGCGCGGGAGCGGCGGTGCGGGGTCCGGACGGGCGGCTCGCGGCCCTCGGAAGCCCCTCCGGCTTCGTCCTCGAGCAGTGGCTGAAGGCGGACGGTGACGGGCGGCGGCCCGCGGCGCTCATCGTCCGGTCGGGCAGCGGGCGCTGCGACCGGCTCGGCTGCACCGCCCGGCTGCCGGACGGGCGGGCGGTCGCCCTCGTCCGGGACAGGCGGGCCTTCCCGGAGGATTGCGCCCGCGCCGCGGTGCTGATCACCTTCCTCGCGGCGCCGCCGACCTGCACGGGCCCCCTGGTGATCGATCGGCAAGTCCTCGCCGCCCGCGGCGCCGTGGCCCTCCGGACCGACGGCGACGGCTTCGCCGCGCGCTTCGCCCGGGACGACGGGCGCGCCGTGCCCTGGCGGCCGGCCCCGGGACGCGATCCGGGACGCGATCCGGGACCGCCGCGGCCGGTCACCGCGGAGCCGGGCGACCGCGCCGCGGAGGACGGGGCCGCCGCGCCGGGCGGAGACCTCGCTCCCGGCGACGCGCCGGCCGAGCCGCTTCAGTAGCGGCGGACGAGGCTGACGAGGCGGCCCTGGATCCGGACCCGGTCGGGCCCGAGCACGCGGGTCTCGTAGGCCGGGTTGGCGGCCTCCAGGGCGATCGAGGAGCCGCGGCGGCGCAGGCGCTTGAGCGTCGCCTCCTCGTCGTCGATCAGCGCCACGATGATGTCGCCGGTATTGGCGGTGTCCTGCTTGCGGATGACCACGAGGTCGCCGTCCAGGATCCCGGCCTCGACCATCGAGTCGCCGCGCACCTCGAGGGCGTAGTGCTCGCCGCCGGCCACGAAGTCCGGCGACAGGGTGATGGCGTGGCTCTGGTTCTGGATCGCCGAGACGGGCGTACCGGCCGCGATCCGGCCCATGACGGGGATCGAGATGGCCCGGCCGGACTCGTCGATCATCCGCGTGCTCGCCGGGGCCGGCGGCTGCTTGGACTTGCCGCCCTCGACCACGCTCGGCGTGAAGCGGCGCGGCTCGGCGGGGGTCTGGGGCGCCGGCGCGGCCTGCGTCAGGCTCTCGGGGATGCGGATCACCTCGATGGCGCGCGCCCGATTCGGCAGGCGCCGGAGAAAGCCGCGCTCCTCCAGCGCCGTGATCAGCCGGTGGATGCCGGATTTCGACTTGAGGTCGAGGGCATCCTTCATCTCGTCGAACGACGGCGGGACGCCGCATTCCTGCATCCGGCTCTGGATGAATCGCAGGAGGTCCAGCTGCTTGCGCGTGAGCATCGACGGGGGACTCGCGGCTTGGCGGACCGCCACGTGACGGTCTCCGAAACAAATCACGAACAGGTTAAACGTTCCGCAAGTGTTCCGCAAGAGCGGCACCGCCACGCTCGGCGCGCTGCGGCGCGCCCGCGGGACAAGGCGGAGAAACGCATTGACGGCGCAAGCGGAGCCGTTTCAATGCACCGCGGTGCCCCGCCGGGCAGGCGGCGGATCCGGGGCGCGGGCTGGGACCCTCTTGGAATGACGAGGATGCGACGACCCGCGGCTCTGCTGCCCCTCGGCCTCGCCGCCCTCGGCCTCGCCGGCTGCACCACCGGGTTCTCCTACATCTCGCGGAACTACGTGGCGCTCACCCCCCAGGTCGTGACGATCGGCTGCAAGGAGCCCTACGAGGTCTACGACAACCGGCAGCTGCGCCGGATGCTGATCGTCTCCAACGCCCTGCGCGAGTACACCGGCTGCAATCTGAGCGAGGTCCGGATCGATCCGGAGCCGGACGCCACCCGGGTGAAGCGCTTCCGCACCGCCGCCCGGGCCTATCTCGACGAGACCGTGCGCGAGGATTGCCGGATCACCGGCGAGACCGTGTTCGATCCGCTGAAGACCGAGTTCGCCTACGCGTGCGACGCGCCGATCGAGAAGCGCGGCACGGTGGTCCCCCGCCTGCCGGGCCGCAACCCCGGCCTCGGGGTGCGCTGACCGGCCGGCGGCGCGCCGTCAGGCGCCCGGCTTCGGGAAGGTCCGCTCAGCCGCGTCCCCGGCGGCGGCGAGCAGGGCGCGGGCGAAGGCCCGGGCCTCGGCCCGGTCGAGCACGATCGCGGCGGTCACCGGCGCGCCGCCGAGGTCGGCGAGGGCGAGTTCCAGGCGCACCCCGTCGGGCACGGCGCTCGCCTGCAGGCTCCAGCCGGAGCCCCGATCCGTGCTCTCCGCCATCTCACGCTCCTCCCGCCTGCCCCGGGAAAACGCCGCAGGCGCCCGCCGGAACCGCCCGTGCGCGGGACTGTTCCCGAGCCGTGCCCAGCGCTTCCCTGCCTCGCCTGTCCGCTTACCTCAAGGCCGCGGGCCCCGGACTCGTGGTGATGCTGGCCGATACCGATGTCGGAAGCCTCATCACGGCGGCCCAGAGCGGGGCGCGCTGGGGCTACGCGCTGCTGCTCCTGCAGATCCTGCTGGTGCCGATCCTGTACGTCGTCCAGGAGCTGACGGTGCGGCTCGGGACCGCCACCGGGCGCGGCCACGGCGCGCTGATCCGGGAGCGGTACGGGCCGGTCTGGGCCTGGATCTCGTACGGCGGCCTCGTGGTCGCCGGCCTCGGCGCCATCGTCACGGAATTCTCCGGCATCGCCGGCATCGGGGACCTGTTCGGGGTGCCGCGGCTCGTGAGCCTCGGCCTGCCGGCCTGCCTGCTCCTCGGGCTCGTCCTCACCGGGAGCTACCGGCGCGTGGAGGTCGTGGCGATCGTGGTCGGACTGTTCGAGCTGGTCTTCGTCGGGCTCGCCGCCGCGGCGCGGCCGAACGTGTCCGAGATCGTCGCCTCCTTCGGGCACATGCCGCTGGGCGACGGTCAGTTCCGGGTGCTGATCGCCGCCAATATCGGCGCGGTGATCATGCCGTGGATGATCTTCTACCAGCAGTCGGCGATCGTCGATAAGGGCCTGGGCTGGGAGCACGCGCGGCGCTCGCGGCTCGACACGCTCGTGGGCGCGGTGATCTCGCAATGCGTGATGGGCGCGATCCTCGTCGCCGCCGCCGCCACGATCGGCAAGGCCGGGCAGGGCAGCGCGAAGGGGCTGGAGACCGTCGGCGACCTCGCGGGCGCCTTCACGCCGGCCCTCGGGCCGTGGCTCGGACAGGTGGTGTTCGGGGTGGGCATCGTCGCGGCGGCCTTCGTGGCGCTCAACGTCGTGGCCCTGGCGCTGGCCTGGGGGTTCGGCGACGTGACCGGCCGGCCCCACTCCCTGGAGCAGTCCCCCCGGGAGGCGCCGGCCTTCTACGGCGCCTTCGCGCTCGCCGTCGCGGCGGGGGCGGGCGCCGTGCAGCTCGTGCCGAACCTCGTGGCGCTCAACATCGCCGTGGAGGTGATGAACGCGCTGCTCCTTCCCCTGGCGCTCGGCCTGCTGATTCTCCTGGCCACCCGGGCCCTGCCCGAGGGACAGCGCGTGGCGGGCGCCTACAAGTGGCTGGTCTACACGGTGTCGGGCCTCACCGTCGCCTTCGCGATGGTCGGCGTCCTGGACGGGGTGGGCCTGCTCTGACGCGATTGACGCAGGGCCCCCGATGATGTCTCCCGCGGGCTCCGATCAGGTGGAGTTCGAACATGCAAGAGATCTGGTTCCGCGCGGGCGAGGCCACGGTGCTGGCGGCCGAGGGCCAGTACACCGACGCCATGCCGGAGGTGCTGATCGGCTCGGTGCGCGGCCCGGTGGGTCAGGCCTTCGCGTCGATGATGGGGCAGGTCCAGGGCCACACGCGGATGTTCGTGGTGCGCGACCTCAACCAGTTGGTGCGCCCGGCCACGATGATGACCACCAAGGCCACGATCCACACGGCCGAGTACGTCGAACTCCTCGGCGGCGTGGTCCAGGCCGCCACCGGCGACGCGATCGTGGACTGCATCATCGAGGGCATCCTGCCCAAGGACGGGCTCGACGAGCTGTGCATGATCATCATGATCTGGCTCGATCCCCGCTGCGCGGAGGACGACAACCTCGACCAGAAGGACCTCTACCGGACGAACTACGAGGCGACGAAGCTCGCCATCGCCCGCGCCCTCAAGGGCGAGCCGACGGTGGACGAGCTGATCGCCAACCGGAAGACCGTGAAGCACTACGCGCTCGACGGCGTGATCGAGTACTGATCGGCCGCGCGGACCGCATCCCGCCGGCTCAGGTAAGCCTCAGCCCGGCGGGATGCGCCCCACCGAGCAGAGGGTGCGCACCGTGCTGCTGCCCGGGTCGGTGTAGCAGGAGGCCGACCAGCCGTTCTGCTGGATGAACGACTTGCGCCGCTCCGCCAGCGCGGTCCGGTAGGCGTTGGCGATGATCGGCTCGACGGTCGCGGCCGGCTCGCCGACGAGGATCTCGGAGGCCACCGACAGGTCGCGGAAGAAGGCCGCCGAGGGGGCCGGCTCGGCGGAGGTCGCCTGCACGATCGGCTCGGCCCGGCAGGTGACGTCGAACTTGATCGGGCCGGCCACGCGGATGTCGATGCTGGGGCCGGCGCGCTTGCCGACCCGGCCGCCGATCGCGCCGGCGATCTGGCGGGTGAGGTCGTCGCAGCTGTCGGCCCGGGCGGCCTCCGCCAGGAGGGGCAGGGCCGCGCAGGCGGCGAGGAGGAGGCGCGGAACGGCGAAGCTCGACATCGCCGCACTCTACGCCCGGCGCGGGGCCTGTCGAGGGGCGCGCCTCAGTGGAAATCCCGGCTGCGGTACACGCGCCGGTCCGGGGGCACGCCGAAATCCGTGTTCTCGGGCGGCAGCCTCATGCCGGCCTCGCGCAGGTCGCGTAAGGAGGCGGTGAGGTCGCGGAACCCCTCCGCCACGAGGTGGACCACCCCGTCCGCCCGCTGGATCCGGCCGCGCACGGCGAGGAACCGGGCCTGCATGGCGGCCCGGCGGTTGGCCTCGAACACCGCCTTCCAGACGATCACGTTGGCGATACCGGTCTCGTCCTCCAGGGTCAGGAAGACCACGCCCTTGGCGGTGCCCGGCCGCTGTCGGATCAGCACGAGGCCCGCCACCGTGACCCGCGCGCCCTGGGGCAGGGCCGGATCGAGATGGGCCCGGACCGGGATCGCGCCGATCCGGGCGAGCCGCCCCCGGAAGAAGGCGACCGGATGCCCCTGCAGGGACAGGCCGGTGGCGGAATAATCCTCGGCCACCGCCTCGGACGGGGCCAGGGCCGGCAGGTCCACAGCCGGCTCGTGCCGGAACAGGCCGTCATCGGCGTGCCAGGCGAAGAGCGGCAGCGGCGCGTCCAGCAGATGGGCCCGGCGCTCGCTCGGATCGGCTCGGGCGGCCTTGCGGGCCGAGGTCCCCTCCAGGGTGCGGACCATCCAGAGGGCGGCGCGCCGGTCGAGGCCGAGCGAGCGGAACGCGTCCGCCTCGGCCAGGCGCTCCAGGGCGTTGCGGGGCAGGGCGAGGGACGCCTGCAGGCCCTCGATGCTGGCGTAGCCGTTGGCGCGCAGCCGCACGAGCCGGCGCATGGCGGCCTCGGGCAGGCCGCGCACCGCGCGCAGGCCGATCCGCACGGCGTGCAAGGCCGGATTCCCGCCCGGCTCCAGGGTGCAGTCCCAGTCGCTGGCGTTGACGCAGACGCCGCGCACCTCGACGCCGTGGGCGCGGGCGTCGCGCACCAGCTGGGCCGGCTGGTAGAAGCCCATGGGCTGGGCGTTGAGGATCGCCGCCAGGAAGACGTCGGGGTGGCGGCACTTCATCCAGGCCGAGGCGTAGACGAGGAGCGCGAAGCTCGCCGCGTGGCTCTCCGGGAAGCCGTAGGTGGAGAAGCCGCGGATCTGCGCGAAGCAGCGCTCGGCGAAGTCCTTCGGGTAGCCCCGGCGGGTCATGCCGCCCACGAACTTGTCCGCGAACCCGCCGATCGAGCCGACATGGCGGAAGGTCGCCATGGCACGGCGCAACCCGTCGGCCTCGGCCGGGGTGAAGCCCGCCGCCGTGATGGCGATCTGCATGGCGTGCTCCTGGAACAGCGGCACCCCGTAGGTCTTCTGCAGGACCTCCTTCAGCTCGTCGGCCGGGCCGTGGTGCGGGTGCGGGGCCGGGTACTCCACCGGGTCGATCCCGGAGCGCCGCCGCAGGTAGGGGTGGACCATGTCGCCCTGGATCGGGCCGGGGCGCACGATCGCGACCTGCACCACGAGGTCGTAGAATTCCTTCGGCTTCAGGCGCGGCAGCATTGACATCTGCGCCCGGCTCTCGACCTGGAACACGCCGACGGAATCGGCCTTCGCCAGCATCGCGTAGGTCGCGGGATCGTCCTGCGGCAGGTCGGCCAGCGTCGCGTAGAAGGTGCCGTGGTCCCGCTCCAAGAAGTCGAGGCCGCGCTTGAGGCAGGTCAGCATGCCGAGCGCCAGCACGTCGACCTTCATCAGCCCGATCGCGTCGATGTCGTCCTTGTCCCACTCGATGAAGGTGCGGTCCGCCATGGCGCCGTTGCCCACCGGCACGGTCTCGTCGAGCCGGCCGCGGGTCAGCACGAAGCCGCCGACGTGCTGCGACAGGTGGCGGGGGAAGCCGATCAGCTGGTGGGCGAGGTCGAGCGCCTGACGGATCGCGGGATTCTCCGGGTCGAGGCCGGCCTCGCGCACGTGCCGGTCCGGCATGCCGGTGCCCCAGGAGCCCCAGACCGTGTCGGCGATCGCCGCGGTCACGTCCTCGGTCAGGCCCAGGACCTTGCCGACCTCGCGGATCGCCATGCGCGGGCGGTAGTGGATCACCGTGGCGCAGAGGGCGGCCCGCTCCCGCCCGTAGCGGGCGTAGAGGTGCTGGATCACCTCCTCGCGGCGCTCGTGCTCGAAATCGACGTCGATGTCGGGCGGCTCGCCGCGGTTCTCCGAGATGAACCGGGCGAAGAGCAGCCGGTGCTTCGACGGGTCCACCGCGGTGATGCCGAGGCAGAAGCACACGGCGGAATTGGCCGCCGAGCCGCGGCCCTGGCAGAGGATGCCCTGGCCGCGGGCGAACTCGACCACGTCGAACAGGGTCAGGAAGTAGCGGGCGTAGTCCATCTTGGCGATGAGCCGCAGCTCCTCGCGGAGCGTCGCCGCGACGGCGTCCGGGACCTCGCCGGCGTAGCGCCAGCGCGCCCGCTCCCAGGTCTTCTCCTCCAGGTATTCCTGCGGCGTGCGCCCGGGGGGCACGGGCTCGTCCGGGTACTCGTAACGCAGCTGCGCCAAGTCGAAGGCGCAGGCCTGCGCGATCTCGACGGTGCGGGCCAGCGCCTCCGGGTGGTCGGCGAACAGCCGCGCCATCTCGGGCGGCGGCTTCAGGTGGCGCTCGGCATTGGCCTCCAGGCGGTAGCCGGCGTCCTCGATCCGGCAGCCTTCGCGGATGCAGGTGACCACGTCCTGGAGCGGGCGCCTGTCGGGATGGTGGTAGAGCGCGTCCGAGACCGCGACCATCGGGGCGCCGGAGGCCGCGCCCAGCTCGGCGAGCAGCCCGAGGCGCCGCCGCTCGTCGCCGCGGCGCGTGTGGCTCGCCCCGAGGAAGGTCCGGCCCGGCGCCGCGGCGGCCAGCGCCTCCAGCCGGGCCCGGAAGCCCTCCGGCAGGCGCCGGGCCGGCGGCATGGCGATGAACATCTGCCCCTCCGAGGCCTCCAGCATCTCGGCGAAGGCGAAGCGGCAATCGCCCTTGCGGACGCGCCGGTTGCCGAGGGTGAGCAGCCGGCAGAGGCGGCCCCAGGCCTCGCGGTCCATCGGGTAGGTGACGGCCTCGAACCCCTCCTCGGTGACGAGGCGCACCCCCGGCAGGATCCGGATCGCGGTGCCCTGCGGTTCGAGGGCGCGGGCCGCCGCGTGCGCGCGCACCACACCGGCCACGGTGTTGCGGTCGGCGATGCCGATGGCCTCGAGGCCGTAGGAAGCCGCCTGCGCGACGAATTCCTGCGGGTGCGCGGCGCCGTGCAGGAAGGAGAAGTTCGTGGTGACGGCGAGCTCGGCGTACGGGAGCTGAGGCGCGGTCACGCGAACAGCCCGTGGACGTACCACGCGGCCGGGCGGTCGGGGGCGTGCGGGCCGTCGCGGTAGAGCCAGAGCCGGTGCCCGGCCTCGCACTCGATGCGGTAGTAATCGCGATCCGCGCCGGGCTCGCGCCACCATTCGGCGGCGATCCGCTCCGGCCCCTCGGCATGGGTGACCCGGTGGATCCGGGCGCGCCAGCGGAAGCGCCGGGGCGGCCCCTCCGGAACGGTCGAGAGCACGTCGAGGGCGGCCTCGCCGCGGGGGAAGATGACCAGGGGGCGGGGCGGGAGGTCTTCGGGCCAGGGGGACGCGCGGGTGCGCGCCTTCCCTTCCATCCCTGTGCGGGAGGTTGCCCCCATCGGGGTCGAACACCGCCCTTGATCGAGGAGCGCACCCGGCCCCCCCTCCCGTGCGGGAGAAGGTCGGGGTGAGGGACGGGAAGCGTCGGGATCGAGCACACCGCCGCCGTGAGAGGCGGTCGCGCCGCGTCCCGCAGGACCTGATCCCTCTCCCTGCCCCTCTCCGGCCACCCAGACCCGGCTCCGGTCGGCCCGCTCGGGCAGGTGGCTCGCCCGGGGCTCGAGCCGCAGGAGCGCCCGCCCGAGGCGCTGCGCCAGGGCATCGGCCAGGACGCCGACCCCGTCGCCCGCGGACGCCGCGCCGAGATCCGTCTGGCGGGCCGGCATGGGACCGGTCACCGTGACGGCGAGCGCCACCGTCTCGAACCCGAAGCCGGCGTCGAGGGCGGAGCCCAGCCGGTCGAGGCGCAGGGAGACGAGGGCCGCGACCCGCTCCGGGCAGCGCTCGGGGCGGGACAGGCCGAGATCGAGGACGCGCAGGGCGCCGTCCACCCGGTGCAGGCTGAGGCGCAGGGCGCAGGCGCCGAGCCCGTCCCGCTCCAGCCGGGGGGCGGTCTCGGCCATCAGGTCCCGGGCGGTCCGGACGATGTCCGCTTGCCGCCCGATCGGGTCGAGGAAGCCGCGCGCGGCGGCGTAGGCGGCGGCCTCCGTCAGGGGCGCCAGCGGCTCGGGCCGGCGGGCCAGGGCCTGATCGAGGCGCAGGAGCAGCGCCGCGCCGAAGCGGCGGGCGAGGGGCCCCCGGGGCAGGGCGTCGAGTTCGCCGATCCGGCGCAGGCCGAGCCGCTTCAGCCCCGCGACCGTACCGGGATCGAGGCGCAGGGCGTCCACGGGGAGAGCCCGCAGGGCCTCGGGGGCCCCGCCCGGCGGCACCACGACCCGGTCGCCCCCGCCATGCCGCGCCAGCGCGAAGGCCCCGCCGGGCGTGTCGGCCAGCGCGATCCCCGCCGGGACGCTGCTCCGCGCGAGCCGGGCGGCCAGGTCCGCGACGAGGTTCGCCTCGCCGCCGCGCAGGTGGCTCGCGCCGGCGACGTCGATGTAGAGCCCGTCCGCCGCCTCACCCGGCCCGAACGGCGCCACGAGGGGCGCGTACCCGCTCGCCCAGCGGCACAGCCGCAGCAGGGCGTCCCGGTCGGCTTCCGGGTCGGCGGGATAGACCTGGAGCGGGACGCCGATCCGCGCCCGGACCCGGCCGAGGGGCTCGCCGACCCGGAGGCCCAGGGCGCGGGCCTCCGGGTCGAGGGCCACGAGCCGCAGCCCGCCGGACCCTTCGGCCGCCACCGCGAGGGGGCCGCGCTCAGGCGCGAGACCCGCCCGCCGCAGCCGCGTCACCGGCCAGTGGCTCAGGCAGATGCAGACGATGCGCGGCATGGTCCCACTCCACAAGCCAGTCGCCGCCCCGCCCGTTGCGGCAGCGGTCGAGCCGCGCCCGCCAGCGCGGCCTGTCCAGGGTCCCGAACCGGTCCCGCGCCGCCGGCGCCGACGCGATCCGCCAGCGGGTGGCGGCCCCGTTGGGCAGGCTGGCGGGCGCCGGCCGCAGGATCAGCAGCAGCGGCGGCGCGGGCCCTTCCGCGGCGAGCTGCAGGCGCCGGCCCGGCTTCAGCGGCAGCCCGTCCCGCAGGAGGCCGATCAGGGCCGTGAGCGCCCGCGCGTGCAGGGCCGCCTCCAGGGCGCGGAACACCTCCGCGTCGCTGCCGGCTTCCAGCAGCAGCAGGCGGCCGGGGTCGAGGCCGAGGCCGGCGAGACCGTGCCCGTAGGGCAGGGGCTGGCCGGGCGCGGCGGCGATCAGCGCCTCTCCGGGCGCCCGGGCGAGGTGGCGGGCGCAGAGCGCCAGGGCGAAGCCCAGGGCCGCGATCGCGTCCGCGGGCTCGGCCGGCGCGATCTCGTGGGGCGGCCCGAGGACGAGGCCGCCGCCGGGCAGGTGCGCGTCGAGGTCCGGCACGCCGAGCGGCAGGACCAGGGACGGATCCCGGCCCCGGTCCGGCGGCGCGAGGCGCACCCGCAGGGCCGCCAGCCGGGCCCGGGGATCGCTCGGCGCGAGCGCCGCCTCGGTCTCGTCCGCAGGGTCCAGCCCCATCTCCATCGGCTCCGGTCATGCTGGACGATAGGAACAGAACAGGAACAGGCACAAACGGTTTCCGCAAGGTCCCGAAATCGCGCGTGGCGGCAGCGGCTTGGCCTGTGGACGGCTGTGGACGCCGGTGGACTCGACAGCCACCTCTGGGTTCGAGGTCACGGTTGACCGCAATCGCAGGGCGAGACCAATGTCCCGACGCCGCGCGCGTGACGCGGCCGGACCGGACCGCGCATGCGCTCAGCCCTCAGCTCAGCCCTCACCCTGACGTTCCTGCTCGCCCTGGCGGGGGCGGCACTCGGCCAGCAGGCGGATCCGCCGGGTGCCGCCGGTCCGGATCCGGCCGCGTCCGCCCCCGCGACGGGGCGGTCTCGCCCGGCCCGCCCGCGGGTCCGCCACGCGCAGGCCCCGAGCCAGCCGATCATGGTCTACGACGCGCGGATCGAGGCCGGCGACCTGCGGATCTCGGGCTCGGTGCGCAAGCCCGGGGCGATCGTGGTGCTGGACGACGACATCTCGATCCAGGCCGACCGGCGCGGCCGGTTCACCTTCCGGCTGCCCTACCGGCCCTCGACCTGCGTGGTGACGCTGAAGGCGGAGCCGGACGAGCGCGAGGCGGTGGTGGCGAACTGCGCGCCCGAGGGGCCGCCCGGACCGCCCGGTCCCCAGGGTGCGGCGGGACCGGCCGGCGAGACGGGCCCCAAGGGTGAGACGGGCCCCAAGGGTGAGACCGGTCCCAAGGGCGAGCAGGGGCCCAGGGGGGATCAGGGGATCAAGGGCGAGCAGGGCCCTCAAGGCGAGCGGGGCCTCAAGGGCGATACGGGTCCCCAGGGCGAGCCCGGCCCGAGAGGAGAGCCCGGTCCCGCGGGCGCGGTCGGCCCACAGGGCGCACCGGGTCCGAAGGGCGACGCGGGCGCCGCGGGCCCACGGGGTCCGGTCGGACCGCAGGGCGGCCCGGGTCCGAAGGGCGAGGCCGCCGCGGCCAGCCTGCGGCCCGTGCGCAAATCCGACTGCCCGGGGGGCTGCACGATCACCTGCGGGACCGGCGAGATGCTGGTCACGGCCCACTGCCTCAAGGGCGGCGCGCCGGTCTACGAGGGGGAGGGCGTCAGCTGCCCGGCGGAGGCGTCCGGCATCGTCGGGTTCTGCACGCGGCCCTGAGGCGGGCAACCCTGATCCCGGCGGCTCAGCCGCCGGTCTCGCGCAGCCAGTCGAGCATCCCGGCGGCGGCCACCCGGCCGCCCGCGAAGGCGCCCTGGAGCAGGTAGCCGCCGGTCGGCGCCTCCCAGTCGAGCATCTCGCCGGCCAGGAACAGGCCGGGATGGGCGCGCAGCATGGACCGCCCGTCGAGGGCGTCGAGCCGGACGCCGCCCGCCGTCGAGATCGCCCGCTCGATCGGCGCGGAGGCGGTGAGGGTGATGGGCGCGGCCTTGATCAGACCGGCGAGGGCCCCGGGCTCCGTCGGGAGGGCGCCGCCGGCCGCCTCGCGCAGCAGACCCGCCGCCGCGGGCGCGAGGCCCGCGGCCTTGCGCAGCCGGGTCCCGGCCGAGTCGCCCGGCCGGGCGCCGGACAGGCGGCGGGCGAGGGCCTCCCGGGTCAGGTCGGGGCGGAGATCCACGACCAGCCGCGCGCTGCCCCCGGCCGCGATCGCCTCCCGCAGGGGGCGCGAGAGAGCGTAGATCGCCCCGCCCTCGATGCCGGCCTCCGTGATCACGGCCTCGCCCCGCACCGTGGTGCCCGCGCAGGTGAGCGCCACCCGCTTCAGCGGCGCGCCGGAGAACCGCTCCCGGAACAGGTCGGACCACGCCGCCGCGAAGCCGGCATTGGCCGGACGCAGGGGCGCCACCGCCACGCCGAGCCCTTCGAGGAGCGGCACCCAGCGCCCGTCCGAGCCGAGGCGGGGCCAGCTGGCCCCGCCCAGCGCCAGCAGGGTGGCGCGGGGGCGGAGGTCCAGGGGACCGTCCGGGGTCTCGAAGCGCAGGCCTTCGGCGATCCCCGTGAGCCGGTGGCGGGTGCGGATCCGGACGCCGAGGCGGTCGAGCCGCGCCAGCCACGCCCGCAGCAGCGGCGAGGCCTTGAAGCTTTGCGGGAAGACGCGCCCGCTCGAGCCGACGAAGGTCGGCTCGCCGAGATTCGCGCACCACGTCCTGAGCGCGTCGGGCGGGAAGGCCGCGATGGCCGCGTCGAGGACGCCGCGCGGATGGTAGCGGGCGAGGAACTCCGCCCGCGCCTCGCTGTGGGTGATGTTGAGGCCGCCGCGCCCGGCGATCAGCAGCTTGCGGGCGACGGACGGCATGCGCTCGTAGACCGTGACCGCGCGGCCGGCCTCCCCCAGCAGCTCGGCCGCGGCGAGCCCGGCCGGCCCGCCGCCCACGATGGCGATTGCATCCCTGTCATCCGGCATGGGCCGGGAGAGCGACAGCCCGGCGCCCTCTGTCAAGGGCGAAGGCCGGATCGGCGCCGGGCGCCATGGGCTGGCCTCCGGCGTTGCGCTAGGAACCGGGTACGTCCGGACCTGCGTTCTTTCCGATCCCGGGCGCCGCGGATACCGGCACACCGGCCCGCGACCGCGGTCCGTCCGCACACCTCCTCATGCCGCCCCAGGCCCCGTCCGCCCCGGACGGTCGGCCGGCACGGTCCGGATCAGAGGCTCTCAGACACGTGGCCAGTCCCGTCGCCGTCACCGAGGTCCAGCCGCAAACCCGGGCGCGGCCGGCCGGCCCGCAGGCCGCGCTCAGCCCCGGCGAGATCCGCGCCATCGTCTACGGGCTGATGACCGCGATGCTGCTCGCGGCCCTCGACCAGACCATCGTGGCGACCGCCATGCCGACCATCGGCCTCGACCTCGGCGACGCCGCGAACCTGCCCTGGATCGTCACCGCCTACCTGCTGGCCTCCACGGCGGTGACCCCGCTCTACGGCAAGCTCAGCGACATCCACGGCCGGCGGATCATGCTGCTGATCGCCATCGCGACCTTCGTGGTCGGCTCGCTCGCCTGCGCGCTCGCGCCCACGATGGTGGCGCTGGCGCTCGCCCGGGGCCTCCAGGGCGTCGGCGGCGGCGGGCTGATCGCCCTGGCGCAGACCATCCTGGCCGACATCATGTCGCCCAAGGAGCGGGCGCGCTACCAGGTGGTGATCGCGGGCGTGTTCGTGACGGCCTCGGTGGCGGGGCCGCTGCTCGGCGGCTTCTTCGCCCAGCACCTGCACTGGTCGCTGATCTTCTGGATCAACCTGCCGATCGGCTGCCTCGCCTTCGCGCTCACCAACGCCAACCTGAAGCGCCTGCCGCGCCACGAGCGCCGCCACCGGCTGGACTATCCCGGCGCCGCCCTGATGGTGGCGGGCTCCGTCACCCTCCTGCTGGCCCTGAGCTGGGGCGGGGTGCGCTATCCCTGGGACTCGGCGCCGGTCCTCGCCCTCCTCGCCGGGGCGGCCGTGCTGGGGGGCGGCTTCGCGGCGCGGCTCGCCACGGCGCCGGAGCCGCTGATCCCCACGGAGGTGCTGAAGGACCGGGTGGTCTACAGCGCGACGCTGGCGGCCTGCTTCGCCATGGGCACCTTCATCGGGCTCACCATCTACGTGCCGATCTTCCTCGAAGGGGTGATCGGGCTCTCGGCGAGCGAGTCCGGCGTGGCCCTGGTGCCGCTGATGATCGGCACCGTCACGGGCGCGACCCTGTCGGGCCGGTCGATGCTGCATTTCCGGCACTACAAGCGGGTACCGCTGGCGATGATGTGCGTCAGTCTCGCCTGCTGCGCCACCATCGCCTGGCAGGGCCGGGCGCTGCCCTTCTGGCTCATGGAGGTGCTGTTCGCGCTGCTCTCCATGGGAATCGGGACGATCCTCCCGCTCTCGACCATCTCGATCCAGAACGCCGTGGAGACGCACCAGCTCGGCATCGCCACCGCCGCGATGAACTTCTTCCGCTCCCTCGGCGGGGCGCTGATCGTGGCGGCCTTCGGGACGATCGTGCTCGGCGGCGCCGCGGGCGGGGCAGGGGGAGGGGCGCACGACGTGGAGAGCCTGATCCGCGGCGCGGACCCGGCCCAGCTCGCCCTGACTTTCCGCTACGTCTTCCTGGCCGCCTGCCTCGGCCTGCTCGGCGCCTTCACGTTCCTGGCGCTGATGGAGGAGCGGCCCCTGCGCGAGCGCACGTCGCCGAAGATGGCCGCCGAGACGCCGGAGGCCTCCACCTGACGGCCCCCGGGGTGGACTTCTGCCGATCCCGCGACGCCGGACCGGGCCGGGATCCCGTCACCGCGCACGCGGGCGGGGCCGAGACGGGAGACCGCTCCGGAGCAGGTCGCGGACGCGTGCGGGTGCTCGCGCCTTCCGGCGGCATCCGGAAGGTGACGCGCTCCTTCGTCGCGCCGGGGCCACGGGGGCCGGATATCGTCACCGGTCCGCGCGCCACGCCGGCGCTCTGCCCTTGATTCGCCCGGATCGCCCCTTACGTCGACCTCATCGGCTGCGGGCCCCTCTGGCGGGCGCTCCTCAGCGCCCGTGATGTCGGAGCCGATGCTTTCCATTCGGAATCAGCATCAGGTCCCGCACATGATGGACGTCCTTACCGTCGTATGGCTCGGCAAGCCGTTGTGGATGTGGCTCGGGTTCCACGTCCTGATCGCCTGCCTGCTCGCCTTCGACCTCGGGCTCCTCCACCGCGACAAGGAGCACGAGATCGGCGTCCGGGAGAGCCTGCTGCTCACCGGCTTCTACCTCGCCCTCGGCCTCGCCTTCGGCGGCTGGATCTGGTGGTATCTCGGGCCGTCCTCCGCCGAGGAATACGTCACCGGCCTCGTGGTCGAGAAGTCGCTGTCGATGGACAACGTCTTCGTCATCGCCATGATTCTCACGGCTCTGGGCGTCCCCCGGGCCGCCCAGCACCGGGTCCTGCTCTGGGGCATCCTGGCGGCCGTGGTGCTGCGCGGCCTGATGATCGGCCTCGGCGCCGCCCTGGTGCACGAGGTGCACTGGGTGCTCTCCCTGTTCGCCGCCTTCCTGATCTACGCCGGCCTGAAGATCCTGATCGCGGGCGACGAGGAGGAGGGCGACTTCCAGAACAGCGCCGTCGTGCGCTGGTTCAAGACGACCTTCCGGGTCACGCCCGACCTGCACGGCCAGCGCTTCACGGTGCGCAAGACCGACCCGAAGACCGGCAAGGTCGCCCTGTACTTCACGCCGCTGGCCCTCGCCCTGGTGCTGGTGAACGGCGCCGACGTGATCTTCGCGGTCGACAGCGTGCCGGCGATCTTCGCGATCACCACCGACACGTTCGTCGTCTACACCTCCAACATCTTCGCGATCCTGGGCCTGCGCGCCCTCTACTTCGCGCTCGCCGCCATGGTCGACCGGTTCGCCTACCTGAAGACGGCGCTGGCCTTCATCCTGATCTTCATCGGCGCCAAGATCGTGGTGGCCGACACGTTCGGGCTCATCCACGTGCAGCCCTGGGTCTCCCTGGTGGTGACCCTGACGCTGCTGGCGGCCGGTGTCTTCTACAGCCTCTGGCGGACCCGGACCGACGCTTCGGCCGCGGCCGCCCCGGAGGCCGCCCCCCCGCACGAGGCGCGGGCCCACCGCGCCTAAGGGGGGCCCGGCGGGCGCCCGGCCCTCAGGACGCCGGCAGCGCCGCGATCAGGTCGCGCAGGGTGGTGATGGTGGAGGCGTCGGCCACGCCGTCCACCCGCGCCGGGCGGAAATGGCGCTGGAACGCGGTGACCACAGCCCGGGTGCGCGCGTCGAACGTCCCGGTCACCGGCAGGTCGTAACCGTAGAGCGCGAACATCGCCTGCAGCGCCTCGACGGGCTGGCCAGCATCGCCCCGCGCGAGGAAGCGGCCGTCCTGGAGGCGCGCGGGCGGCACGTGGTGACCCACCCCCGCCGCCGCGAGGCGGTCCCACGGGAAGATCTCCCCCGGATCCTCCTTGCGCTCGGGCGCCACGTCGGAATGGGCGAGCACCCGCTCCGGCGGGATCGGCCAGCGGCCGAGGATGTCCCGGGCCAGCGCGATCACGGCTTCGACCTGCGCCTCCGGGTACGGCGGCAGCCCGCCGGCATGGCCCGGATTCACGATCTCGATCCCGATCGACCGGGAATTGACGTCGGTCTCGCCCTTCCAGGCGCCGGCCCCGGCGTGCCAGGCCCGGCGGGCCTCCGGCACCATCTGGACGGTGCCGCCATCCTCGAACACGAGGTAGTGCGCCGAGACCTCGCTCAGCGGGTCGCGCAGGCGCGCGAGGGCGGCGGCCCCGCTGTCCATCCCGGTGTAGTGCAGGATCAGCATGTCGAGCGGCCCCGCGCGGCGGGCGCCGTGGTTCGGCGAGGGCGCGACGCGGCGGGCCAGGGGGCTGTCGGGCGCGAGACTCACCGGAGTCCGCGCTCCTGCGCGATCCGGTCATAGGCCGCGTTGATCGCGGCGAGCCGCCGCGTGGCGATGGCGACCGCCTCCGTCGGCAGGCCGCGAGCGAGCGCCCGGTCCGGGTGGTGCTCGGCCACCAGCGCCCGGTGGCGGGCCTTCACGGCGGCGTCGTCCGCCCCGCGGTCGAGCCCGAGGACGCCGTAGGGATCGTCCGGCAGCCGCACGTGGCGGGCGGCGATGCGCCGGAACGCCGCCTCGTCGAATCCGAAGATGCCCGAGACGGCGCGCAGGTAGCGCTCCTCGGCCTCGTGCAGCGCCCCGTCGGCGCCGGCGATCTGGAACAGGCCGTCGAGCACGTCCTCGAGGAGCGCCGGCTCGTCGCCGAAGGTGGTCGCCAGTTGCTGGGCGTAGGCCTCGAAGCCGCTCGTGGTCTTCTTGGCGAGGTCGAACAGGCGCTCGACGCCCGCCCGCGCGGACGGCTCCACCTGCACGACCCGGCCGAACGCCTCGACCTCCGACGGCAGCACGACCCCGTCGGACTTGGCCATCTTGGCGGCGAGCGCCACGAGTCCGGTGGTGAACACGACGTCGCGCGGCGTCCGCCCGAAGGGCGCGCCGACGCGGTCGAGCAGGAAATGGCCCGCGACCCCGCCGATCAGCGCCCCGAGCGGACCGCCGAGCGCGAGGCCGAATCCGGCACCGCCGAGCTTGCCCCAGACGCCCTGAGACTTGGTCGCCTGATTCATGGGCGGACCGGTCCCGGCGCTGATCCTCGGCTCGGCTCTGTCATCGGGGGCGGCGGGGTTCCGGCGCCGGGACGGGCCCGGCCGAGCGACGGGATAGCCGCTCCGCACGCCGCGAGGAAGGGCCGGGACGCGCCCGGCCCCCCCAGGTACGCTCAGCGCGGCTCAGCGGCAGTAGACGTTGCCGTAGGCGTCGCGGTAGGTGCCGTAGGGGCAGCGCGGCGCGGTCGAGGCGCCCACGATGGCACCGCCGGCGCCGCCGATCGCGGCACCCGCCAGGGCACCGCCCGCGCGGCCGGTGGCCGCCGCGCCGATCGCCGCACCGGTCAGGGCGCCGAGGCCGGCACCGCCCAGAGCCCGGTCCTCCGGGGTGTTGCAGCCGGCGAGCGAGAGGGCGGCGATGGTGGCGATGGCGGCGGCCGTCAGCTTCTTCATGGTCCCCAGAACTCCCTTGTGTATCCGGTCCGGCCGGTGGCCGTGATCGTTGCGGATCGCGTCGAGCTTAGCAGGAAAGGAATGTCGGCCATACGGCTAAGGTTCCATCGGCCGCGGGACGAGTTGCGCCGGGTTCCCGTCTCGCCCTATGCCACGGTTCGGAGGCGCTCCGGCCGCAATGCCGCGACGCCCTATCCGGCACCACGCCCGGCACCAGTCCGGCTCATGTCCGAGGGTCCCATGCCGACAGCCACCACGATCGTCCGCCGGGCCGCGGTCCGCGCCGACCGCGTCGCCGACACGGTGACCCTCGACCGCGCGGCCCGGGCTGCCGTCGCGGGATCCCTGGTCGCCGAGGGCGGCCTCGGCTTCGACGTCGCGCTCACCAGGGCCGCGGCGCTCGAGGACGGCGACGCCCTGCGCCTCGACGACGGTCGGCTCGTCGCGGTGCGGGCGGCCGCCGAGGACCTCTTGGAGGTGCGCGCCGAGAATCCGGCCCGCCTGCTGCGCCTGGCCTGGCAGCTCGGCGGCAGCCACGTGGACGCCGAGATCGGCACGGACGTGCTCTACGTGCCGGCGACACCCGCCGCGGCCGAGCTGGTGCGGGGGCAGGGCTGCGTCGCGACCCCCGTCTCCCGCGCCTTCCGGCCCGAGCAGGCCGCCCACGATCACAGCACCTGCGGACACGATCACGGGCACGACCACCATGCCCACGATCACGACCACGATCATCACGACCACGGTCACAAGCACGCGCACGACCACGGTCACAGCCACGGTCACAGCCACGATCACGGGCACCATCACGAGCACGGGCACCAGAAGCACGCCCACGATCACGCCCATGACCACGGCCATGACCACGGCCACGTGCACGGTCCCGGCTGCGGCTGCGGCCACGAGCACTAGCGTTCGAGCCGGGCCCGGTCCGGAGCGGCGCTCGGGGACAGGGCCGGTCAGACGGGACCGATCGGGGGTCCCGCGCCGGCTCCCGACCGCGGCCGCTCCACCACCGTCACGCGGCCGTCACGGGGCCGTCACTCCGCCGGGACGAAGCGCAGCGTGCCGGCGCGACGCGTGGGCTGGCCGGTGTCGTTCGTGTGATTGACGCCGTCCATCACCGGGACCTCCGGAAAGTCGAAGGGGCTGACCCCGTCCAGGCAGGCCACGTTGACGGCGTGGACGTTCGGGTCCGACCGCCGCTGATGATGCGTGTAGACGCCGCAGCGGGAACAGAAGAAGTGCTGCGCCGCCCCGGTGTGGAACCGGTAGGTCGTCAGCGCCTCCGCGCCCTGCAGGATCCTGACCCCGCCCGGCCGCGCCATGACGACGACGGCGCCGCGCATGCGGCAGTAGGAGCAGGTGCACCGGCGGATCGACGCGAGATCGTCGCCGAGGGCCGCCTCGAAGCGCACGGCCCCGCAATGGCAGCGGCCGGACCGGATCGTCGCGTCGTCCGCCATGGGCCGGGCCTTCCGTGCGTTTTCCTGCGATCCGACTCGGCGACAGACCCGGCCGGCGCTCCGACGTCTAGGTTCCCGACGCCGCGGGGACAATCACCATGTCTTCACGCGGCGTGTCAGGAAAACTCACGCTCCGCCGTCAGGACATCCGCTGCGCTCCGGGTCACAGGCGCTTCGGCACGGGCCTGCGGCAGTAGAGGCGCGCCTCCTCGTCTGACAGGCTGTCCTGGGCCGCCACGCACTGGTCGAGGGTGAGGCCGATGCTGGCCGCGTAGGGCTCGTCGGGCGACAGCGCCGCGCGGGCGAGGGCCGCCAGGTACAGCAGGAACGCCGCGGCCGCGGCGATCAGCGCGGCGACGACGGCGCGCTTCAGCAGCATCGCCGGCGACCGATCACGGGATACCGACCAGCAGCAGCGCGAGCGCGAGCACCGCCAGCCCCGCTCCGATCAACGCCACGGCGGTGTAGTCGCGTCCGGACCGCCGCGCGGACGCCCGGCCGGGCCGGTTCATGATCGGCGTTCCGGATCCCTGTGCAGCGTTCGGGCCCCGGGGCTGGCTCACTTCAGCAGGCCCCACAGGCCCGTGGCCAGTCCGAAGGTGAGCGAGAGCATCGCGGCGCAGACCAGGACGCGGTCGATCACGCGGGCGGCCCGATCCTCCGGCTGTGCGTCGATCATGGCGAGACCTCCTCGCGGCCAGAGTGGCGAACGGCTGTTGCTGACCTGTGTCGGCCCGCCGCCGGCACACGGGTTCGTGTTGTCCGCGACGGAAGCCGCCTCGGACGGGGCCGTGCCGGGCAGGGCTGTGCCGGGCGGGGCGCGGCGCCAGGGCACTGGAACACCCGGGAGACCGTGCGGTTGGACCGGCATCCCTATCGGAGACGACGCGTGACCACGGATCCGCTGCACAAATATCCCCGCCCGCCCTTCGCGGCGCAGCCCCAGAGCTTTCCCGGCAAGACCGGCCGCATGGAGCCGGAACCCGACCACGGCGAGGCGAGCTACAAGGGCTCGGGCAAGCTGACCGGTCGAGCGGCGCTGATCACCGGCGGCGATTCCGGCATCGGCCGCGCGGTCGCCATCGCCTTCGCCCGCGAAGGGGCCGACATCGCCATCTCCTACCTGCCCGACGAGCAGGCCGACGCGGAGGCGGTCGCCCAGTGGGTCGAGAAGGCGGGACGGCGGGCGCTGCTCCTGCCGGGCGACCTCAAGGACGCCGCCTACGGGCGCCAGATCGTCGCCCGCACGGTGGAGACGTTCGGGCGCCTCGACGTGCTGGTCAACAACGGGGCGTTCCAGCAGCCGAACGAGGACCTCGCCGGGATCGACGACGCCGTGTTCGAGGACCATTTCCGCACCAACGTGTTCGGCGCGTTCTACGTGACCAAGGCGGCGCTCGCCCATCTGAAGCCCGGCGCCTCGGTGATCTTCACCTCGTCGGTGAACTCCAAGCACCCGATGCCGTCGCTCCTGGCCTACAGCGCCACCAAGGGCGCCCTGAGCAACATGGTGCTCAGCCTCTCCCAGCTGCTCGCCGACAAGGGCGTGCGCGTGAACGGCGTGCTGCCCGGGCCGATCTGGACGCCGTTCATCCCCTCCGGGATGAGCCAGGATTCGGTGAAATCCTTCGGCAGCCAGGTGCCGTTCGGCCGGCCCGGACAACCGGCCGAACTCGCCTCGGCTTACGTGATGCTGGCCTCTGAGGAGAGCAGCTACACGTCGGGCGCGCTCGTCACGGTGGCCGGGGCCATGCCGGTGTTCTGACGCGCCCCTCCGGTGCGCTTCGCGGACGGGCCCCGCGCCGGGGGGCGCCCGTCCGCGCGACGGCGCGCTCAGGCGGCGCGCATCTCGACGAGGAACCGCATCACCTCGGCGCGCAGGGCCTCGGCGCTGCGGCAGACATCGCCGGCCGCCGCGCCGACCTCCGCGGCCACGCGGTGCGTCGCCTCCGCGGCCGACGAGGCCGAGACCACGTTCTGGCTCACGGCGTCGGTTCCCCGGGCGGCCTCGTCGATGTTCTGCGAGATGTGCCCGGTGGCGAACCGCTGCTGCTCGACCGCCGCCGCGATCGCGCTGGCGATCGCGTTCATCGTGTCGACGGTCCTGCCGATCGCGTGGACCGCCCCGACCGCCTCCGTCGTCTCGCCCTGGATCGCCGCGATCTGCGCGGTGATCTCCTCGGTGGCCTTCGCGGTCTGCCCGGCCAAGCCCTTCACCTCGGCGGCGACCACGGCGAAGCCGCGACCGGCCTCGCCAGCCCGCGCCGCCTCGATCGTGGCGTTCAGCGCCAGCAGGTTGGTCTGCTCGGCGATCGCCGCGATGATCCGCACGACCTCCCCGATTCTCTCCGCTGCCCCGGCGAGGCCGCGGATCTGCCGGTCGGTCCGCTCCGCCTCGGTCACGGCCTGGCCGGCGATCGCGGCCGACTTGGTGACCTGCCCGCCGATCTCGCCGATCGAGGCGGACAGCTCCTCGGTGGCCGCCGCCACCGTCTGCACGTTGGCCGCCGCCTGCTGCGCCGCCCCGGCCGCCGAGCCCGCCTGCCGCGACGCCTGCGCGGCGGTGTCGGCCATCGCCCGACAGGCCTCGCGCATGCCGGCCGCCGCGGTATCGACCTGTGCCAGGAGCTGGCTCGCCGCGGTGTCGAAGCTGCGGGTCACCGCCTCCATCCACTGGGCGCGCTCCTGCCGGCGCTCCTGCTCGGCGCGCTGCTCGATCGACAAGGTCCGGGCCTGGATCATGCTGTCCCGGAACACGCCGGCGGCCTCGGCCATGTGGCCGATCTCGTCGCGCCGACCGAGTCCCGGTATGGCGACGTCCGTCGCGCCGTCGGCGAGGCGGCGCAGGGCCGCCGTGAAGGCGCTCAGGGGTCGCGTGATGCTGCGCGCCAACAGGAACCCGACCAGCCCGATCCCGACCGCGAGGGGTGTCAGCCAGAGCAGGGTGGTGACCGTCCGCCCCCGGTCCATGGCGTGGATGTCGTCCACGTACAGGGCCGAGTTGATGACCCATTGCCAGGGCTCGTAGGCGAGCGAGTAGGCGACCTTCGGGGCGGGCTCGGTCTCGCCGAGGCGGGCCCAGCGGTACTCGGTGAAGCCGCCGCCCTCCTGGCCGTGCTGGATCATCGTCCAGACGAAGGTCTTCTTCATCGCCGCGTCGTCGCGGGACCGCGTGCCTTCGATCTTGGGATCGGGATGGACGACGTTGCGGCCGATATTGCCCGGGGCCGAGCTGTAGACGAAGACGTAGTCGCTGCCGTTGTAGCGCATCGCCCGCAGCGCCTCCCCCGCGCGCCGCCGCGCCTCGTCGGCCGTGATGGCGCCGGCCTCCGCCTGCTGGGCGAACGCCGCCACGATGCCGTGCGCCGACTCGACCTGGGCGCGGATGGCGGCCCTGCGGCCATCCATCATCACCGCGCCGACGAGCGAGATCTGAACGCCCACGATCGATATGAAAGCCAGCAAGATACCGCCGATAAGGTAAAATATCCTCTTTCCGATCGTCATATCGAATTTCCCGGCCATGAATAAAGTTATTATGCCCAGATCGCGGACAGAATCGACTGTCCCTCAGCGCTGCGCCGGACCATCATCTGCCGTACATTGGAATTATTCCATGACGGGCGAGCATATGAGATATGCTTCATCCCGATCGCGGCGGAGAAGACCTGTCCGCGCCGGACGGCCACCCGGCCGGACCGGACGCCGGCCCGGGCCGACGCTCCGCCCGACATCGGCGCGCGGCCCTGTTCGACGGGGGCCTCGCCATCGACCGGTGGGACATCCCCGGAACGCCGCCGGAACGGCGATCCGCCCGCGCCCGGATAGCTGCCCGGGGGCGACGTTCGGCGCGTGCGGCCCGGCCGGGCCGGCGCCCTGCGCGCTGGCTGTGCCGGATCGACGGCGCCGAGGGCTGAGAGGCGGCCGGGTCCCGCGGGCCAGGCGCTGGGCGTCGAGCGCGCGGCGAACCCGCGCGACCTTGCCCTCCGGTCGGTGCGCGCGGGCCCGACGGTCGCGGGCGCGGAACATCCGCGAGCCGCGCGGGCGGCTCGCGGACACGTGCACTCGAAATGCGCGCGCGGCCGGCGCGATCGCCCGGAGTCAAGTCTCGCTGAACGGCCCTGTCACCGCGGCCGCGATCGGCGAGGCCCCGCCTGTCCCGACCGTACGCCCGGACGGGAACACCGCATCATCGCGCTGGCGGGACCTGGAACCTGACAGGCCGCGGGTCCGGCACCCGTGATCCCGTCTTCGAGTCGCGGGGCGAAGCGACACCCGGGGTTTGACCAGGCCCCGTCGGGGCGGGCTCGCCTCGAAGGCTCCGCGCTCGGCGGGCCCATCCATCGCGGCGCAGCTCGCAGGCGCTGCGAGCGTGCCGGCCGCTCCGGCTCGGCCGCCCGCGCCGGACGCGACGAGGCGGCTCAGGATCCGGCGCGAAGCGCGCGAGACGCCGCGATGATCTGAGGCGCTCTCGACGGCGCTTCGCGCGGTGTCGTCCGAGTCGGCGCAGGTCTCGTCGTCAGCGAAGAAGGTTCGGGGGCACCGGCGGGCTCGCATTGAGCAGCGTGATCGTCACCCGTCGGTTCGGCGCGAGGTAGGGATTGTCGGGGAAAACCGGCTCGGTGTCGCCGCGTCCCGACACGGCGGAGAAGTTGTCGTTGGGAACCCCTGCACCCGACAGGATCTCGCGCACGGCGAGCGCGCGCCCGGCGGAGAGGCTCCAGGGTTCGCCGGCCCGTGCCGAGCCCGGGCGCGCAACGGCCGTGTAGCCGGTGATGGACAGGCGATTGGGCATCCGGCGCAGGGCGGGCGCGAGCGCCTCCAGCACGCGACGGGTGCGCTCGTAGGGCTCGACAGAGCCCTCGCGGAACATGGAGCGGCCATCCTGGTCCACGAGGGACACGTTCACGCCCTCCTTGGTCGGCTCGATCACGATGTTCTTCGACAGCTCGGCGATGTCGGGCATCGTCTGGAGCGCCTGCCGGAGGCTGGCTATGGCGCTCCAGTTGGCCTGCACGTTGGCGACCGGACGGCTGGCATCGAGCTCGCTGGTGAGGCCCGGACTGGTCGGGCGCGCTGTCACCTCCCGCTCGGCAGAGCCCCTCTCCGCGTCGCGGGGGGTGGACGGCTTGTTGCCTGCGGTGTCCAGGGCGGTGCCGTACAGGATCCCGCCCGCACCGCTGGTTGCAGGGCTCAGAGCCGCCGGCGAGAAGTACTCCGCCAGACCGATCTTCTGCTCCTGCGTCGTCATGCTGATCAGCCACATCAGCAGGAAGAACGCCATCATGGCGGTCACGAAGTCCGCGTAGGCGATCTTCCAGGCCCCGCCGTGGTGGGCATGGCCGGCCTTCTTGACCTTCTTGATGATGATCGTGGTCATCGAATCCCTGCCGGCTATCGGGTCAGCTCTGGGCGGGCAGAGCGGCGGTCGCCGCTTCCACCTCGTTGAAGGTCGGGCGGACGTCGCTCATCAGAGCCTTCCGGGCGAACTCGACCGCCATCACCGGGGGCTGGCCGGCGATGTGGGCGAGCAGACCCGCCTTGAGTGAGAGGTAGTATTTGGATTCGGCCTCGAAGAGGCTCTTGAGCGACTGCGCCATGGGCCCGAAGAAGCCGTAGGCGACGAAGACGCCGAAGAAGGTACCGACCAGCGCGCCGCCGATCAGATGTCCCAGCACCTCCGGCGGCTCCTTGATCGCGCCCATCGTCTTGATCACGCCGAGCACGGCGGCGACGATGCCGAGCGCCGGCGTTCCGTCGGCGAGCGACTGCATGGCCGAGACGACGCGCTCCTGCTCCTGGTGGTGCGTCTCCAGTTCCTCGTCCATGAGCGCGTCGATCTCGTGGACGTTGTTGGCGCCCAGCGTCACCATACGCATGTAGTCGCAGACGAACTCGACCGCGTGATGGTTCGCCGCGAAGGTCGGGAAGGCGTTGAACAGCGTCGACTCGCCCGGATCTTCGATGTGCGGCTCGAGCGCCATCGAACCCTTCTGCTTCGCGAGCCTGAACAACGAATACTGCATCCCCAGCAGCTCAACATAGGATTGCTGGTTGTATTTGGGGCCCTTCACGAGCGTGCCCAGCATGGCGGGCACGGCCTTGAGCACCGGCCCGGTGTTGCCGATGACGAAGGCGCCGATGGCTGCGCCGAGGATGATGACGAACTCGAACGGCTGCCAGAGGACCAGCAGATGGCCGCCCATCGCCGCGTAGCTGCCGAAGACGCAGGCGAAGACGATCAATGTGCCGACGATCAGCCGCATGACTTGCCATCCTTAAGCGGCGGCAGGTGCAGCCCGCGCGACGCTACCAATGGATCCGAGAAATCACTGATCTTGGTTAACGGTGCGTTTCGAGCCGCGACCGGAGGATCGTAGGATGTCTGATCCCGGCGTTCGGTGGGGCGGGTTCGGCCTCAGGTAAGGGATGCGGGCGTGCCCGAGGCGGCCGCACCGGCTTTCACGCGTCGTCGGGCACAGCCGCGGCGGGCGCGCCGAGTTCCGCCTCCCGCTTCCTGGCCCGGGGCGCGGCCGCGCGCCGGTGGACGGTCCGGGTCTCGCGGTGGACCTTGCCGTCTCTTTTGACGGCGATCTTCGCGTGATACCCCGTCGTCCCGGTCCTCCGCGCGCTCGACGATGGTCCCCATCGCGCGCCAAGCGGTGGTACAGCACGGGGTCGAGCCGGCACGCTGAGGCCGGGCTCCGCGCCGTCCGACGCCCGATGGGGCCCGGCGAGGTACAGCACGAGAGCGACAGCAAGTGATTGCCGCAACGGAAGAACCTGGAAATCTCAGCGGATGGCGCTTCTCCGTCGCCCCGATGATGGACTGGACGGACCGGCACTGCCGGGCGTTCCACCGGTCGCTGTCGGCGCGCGCCCGCCTCTACACCGAGATGGTGACCACCGGCGCGGTGCTGCACGGGCCGCGCGAGCGGCTGCTCGGCTTCGCGGCGGTGGAGCACCCGGTGGCGGTCCAGCTCGGCGGCTCGGACCCGGGGGAGCTGGCGCAGGCCGCCCGCATCGCCGCGGATCTCGGCTACGACGAGGTCAATCTGAATGTCGGCTGCCCCTCGGACCGGGTGCAGGAGGGCCGCTTCGGCGCCTGCCTGATGCGCGAGCCGGCCCTGGTGGGTGACTGCGTCGCCGCCATGAAGGCGGCGGTCCCCGTGCCGGTGACGGTGAAGTGCCGGATCGGCGTCGACGATCAGGACCCCGAGGCGGCGCTCGACGCCCTGGCCGACGCCGTGGTGGCGGCGGGCGTCGACGGGCTGATCGTCCACGCCCGCAAGGCCTGGCTCCAGGGCCTCTCGCCCAAGGAGAACCGGGACGTGCCCCCCCTCGATTACGGCCGCGCCGCGCGGCTGAAGCGGCGGCTTCCCGGGCTGCCGATCGCGGTCAACGGCGGCCTGCGCGACCTGGATTCCGCGCGGGCGCGGCTCGCCGAGGTCGACGGCGTCATGGTCGGCCGCGCCGCCTACACCGAGCCGGCGCTCCTGCTCGGCGTCGATCCCGACCTGTTCGGCGTGCCGGCCCCGGCCCCCGACGTTTTCGCGGCGGTCGCGATGTTCGAGCCCTACATCGCCGCGTGCCTGGCCCGGGGCGAGCGCCTGCACGCGGTCACCCGGCACATGCTGGGGCTGTTCAACGGTCGGCCGGGCGCGCGGGCCTTCCGGCGCCACCTCTCGACCCACGGGATGCGCCCGGAGGCCGACCTCGCGACCCTGCGGGAGGCGGTGGCGCTGGTCTCCCGCGCCGTGCCCGAGGCGCGCGCCGCCTGAGCGGCGGCCCGGTCAGGGCCGGCGCAGGATCAGGCGGTCGCCCCGGACCTCGTAGCCGGACAGGCGCGACAGGAAGGTCTGGCCGAGGAGATTCGCCGAGAGCGCGCCCGGCTTGGCCACCATGGCGTTGACCCGCCGCTCGGTGATCGTCCCGACGCTGAGCGAGTCGAGCTGGGTCGGCGCCGCGTAGGTGACGCCGTTGGCGGTGGAGACGCGGGCGGTGAAATCGGCTGGCGCGGGCGTGAGCCCCAGCGCGGCGGCGTTCTCGGCGGTGAGCACGACGCTGCTCGCCCCGGTGTCGAACAGGAAGGGCTGCACCCGGCCGTTCACCTCGGCATCGACGCGGAAATCGCCGTCCGCCCGCCGTGTGACGGTGACCGAGCCGTCGGCGCCCGGGGTCGCGCTCCCCGGCCGGAGATCGCCGAGCACCCGGGCGCCGACGTCCTGGATCCGGTCGCGGTAGCTGTAACCGATCACCAGGGCGAGGCCGATCAGCGCCCAGGCCAGGAGCGCCTGGAGGTTCGCGCCGAGCCGGGCCGTGAATTGCCGCCAGAACCCAGCCACCACCAGGAGCAGGATCGTGCCGGTCCAGGCGAGGTTCGCCAACTGGTCGGGCCCGATCACGCCGCCGACGCTGTCGCTGCCGTCGCTGAGGACCAGGGCGACGAGAACCAGGGCGAGGGCCGCGAGGCCGAGATAGATCATGACGGCAGCGGCGCTTCCAGGGGCGCGAGGCGGGCGGCGCGCATCCGGGCCTCCAGCCCCGCCATCACGGCGCGGCGCTGCGCCTCCGACAGCGAGCCCCAGGCGGCGATCTCGTCGCGGGTCCGGCCGCAGCCGCAGCACAGGCCGGTCGCGGCGTCGAGGACGCAGACCTTGGTGCAGGGGGAGGACGGTTTCGGCGCGGGCGGCATCGGTGATCCTTGGCCGGGGGATCGTGGCCGGGTCAAGACGCGGCGGGATCTGTCAGTCCGCCACGCCCGCCGTCGCCGCCACCAGGGCCAGCAGGGCGGCGATCTCCGCGGCCTGCTGGCAGGCGCCGATGACGTCGCCGGTCTGCCCCCCGATCTGCGCGCGCGCCAGCCGGGTGAGGCCCAGTGCCGCGAGGCCGGCGCACAGGATCATCAGCGCGACCCCACCGAAGGGCAGGCCGAGCGGCACGGCGCCGAGCGCCAGCACCGCGCCGAGGCCGAGCGCGGTGGCGAGGCTCGCCCGGTCCGGGCGGCCAACCGAGGCGGAGAGGCCGCCCAGCCGCGCCGGCGCCAGCAGCACCATCGGGGCGAGGGCGGCGACCCGCGACAGCGCGGCCGCCAGGATCAGGCCGGTCACGGCCGCGTGGCCGGTCCGGTCGAGGAGCGTCGCCAGGGCGCCGATCCGCAGGGCCAGCGCCAGGACCAGGGCCGCGCCGCCGTAGGCGCCGATCCGGCTGTCGCGCATGATCTCCAGGCGGCGCTCCCGCGTGGCGCCGCCGCCGAACCCGTCCGCGACGTCGGCGAGCCCGTCCTCGTGGAGGGCGCCGGTCGCCACCACCGCGACCGCCACCGCGAGGGTCGCGGCCAGGAACGGCCCGAGCCCGACGGCCCAGCCGGCCGCCAGCACCAGGGCGGCGGGCAGCGCCAGGATCAGGCCGGCCAGCGGCAGCATCCGCGGCAGGGTGGTGAAGTCGGGGCTCCGGTGCGGGTCCGGCTCGCCGGGCAGTTGCGGCACCGGCAGGCGGGAGTAGAAGCGCAGGCACCCGGCGAGGTCGTAGAGGGCGCCGCGCCCGGGCCAGTCGGCCTCCCCGCCGGTCTGCCTGTCCATCGCGGTCTCTCGCATCCGCCCGCCACCGCGCGCCGCTCCCGTATAGTCTCCCCGTCCGGGGGCGCCCACAGGAAATCATCGCCGCCATGACCGATTCGAAGACCGACCCGATGACCGCGCCCGAGCCCGGCCCCTTCGCCGACATCCGCAACCTGCTGACGGCGATGCCCGGCCCCGACGCGGAGGCGAAGGCCGCCGTCGCGGCCCGGGACGCGACCCTGACGAAACCCGCCGGCTCGCTGGGGCGCCTGGAGAGCCTCGTGACGTGGCTGGCGGCGTGGCAGGGCAAGGCGCCGCCGACCTTCGACCGGCCGCTGGTCTGCGTCTTCGCCGGCAGCCACGGGGTCACGCGCCGCGGCGTCTCGGCCTTCCCGGACGCGGTCAACCGGCAGATGCTCGACAACTTCGCCGCCGGGGGCGGGGCGATCAACCAGATCTGCGCGGCCTACGGCCTCGGCTTCAAGGTGTTCGACCTCGCCCTCGACATGCCCACCGGCGACATCACGGAGGGGCCGGCCCTCGACGAGCGCGCCACGGTCGCCACCATGGCGTTCGGCATGGAGGCGGTGGCCGCCGGCACCGACTGCCTCGGCATCGGCGAGATGGGCATCGGCAACACCACGGTGGCGGCCGCCCTCTACGCCGCCCTGTTCGGCGGCGATCCCGCCCACTGGGTCGGGCGCGGCACCGGGATCGACCGGGACGGCCTGTCCCGGAAGGTCGCGGCCGTGGAGGCGGCGCTCGCGCACCATGCCGGCCACCTCGACGACCCGCTCCAGGTCCTGGCGCGCCTCGGCGGGCGGGAGATCGCCGCCATGGCGGGGGCGATCCTGGCCGCGCGGCTGCAGCGCATCCCGGTGGTGATCGACGGCTACGTGGCCACCGCCGCGGCGGCCGTGCTGCACGCCGCCGACCCGGCCGCCCTGGACCACTGCCTCGCCGGCCACGTCTCGGCGGAGGGCGTCCACGCCGAGGTTCTGGAGCGGCTCGGGCTGGTGCCGCTGCTGGCGCTCGGCATGCGCCTCGGCGAGGCCTCGGGCGCCGGCATGGCGATGGGCCTGCTGAAGGGCGCGCTCGCCTGCCACACCGGCATGGCGACCTTCGCGCAGGCCGGTGTGTCCGAGAAGGGCGCGGGCTGAAGACGCAGGGGCATCCGCACCCTCGCGTCTTCGCGAGCGGCGCGAAGCGATCCAGCGGCGCCCCGCCCATCAGCGGCCCGCTGCCCTGGGTTGCTTCGCTGCGCTCGCGAAGACGAACCGTCCTCGAGAGCGCCCTGATCAGGCGGTCTTCTCGATGTTCCAGAAGAACTGCACGGGCGCCATGACCATGCCCTTGAGCTTCGCGCTGACGGCCATCGGCTGCTGAACGAGGCCCGCGGGCGCGTAGGGCACGACCGCGAAGGCCCGCTCCTCGATGCGCGCGGCGAGCGCCTTCTGCTGCGCCTCGTCGCCGGTGGCGATCCAGTCGCTGCGCAGACTCTCCAGGGTCGGGTCGTCCGGCCAGCCGAACCACGCCGCCTGACCGTTGGCGCGGATCAGCGGGTGCAGCGCCGGGTTCAGCACGTCGGCCCCCGACCAGAGGGTGTGGAACAGGGACCAGCCCCCGGCATCGACCGGCCCGCGATTGCCGCGGCGGGCGATGAAGCTGCCCCAGTCGGTCGAGACCAGATCGACGTTCATGCCGAGCTGCTTGAGCAGGTCCTGGGTCACCAGCGACTGGTTGTAGGCGATCGGCTGGTCGGCCGGGGCCAGCAGGACCACGCGCTCGCCCTTGTAGCCGGCCTGGGCCAGCATCGCCTTGGCCTTGGCGAGGTCGGCCTGCATGGCGGCGGCCCCGCCGGCCCCGGTCGACATCGGCGAGCCGGGCGTGAAGAAGGTCTTGGCCTCCCGGTAGTATTCGGGGCTGCCGACCACCGCCTGCATGTAGTCGTCCTGCTTCATGGCCATCATCACGGCCCGGCGGATCTCGGGATTGTTGAACGGCGGCTGCGTGTGGTTGAACCGCATCAGCAGGATCAGCCCGAGCGGCACGTTGCGGATCTCGATCCCCGGCTTGCCCTTGAGGACCGGGATCAGGTCGATCGCCGGCTGCTCGTACCAGTCGACCGCCCCCTGGATCATCGCGCCCACCGCGGCCGAGGCCTCGGTGATGGCGAGCCACTCGATCCGGTCGACCTTGGCGACCTTGCCGCCAGCCGCCCAGGAGGGCGCCTCCTCGCGGGGGCGGTAGCCGGCGTGGCGGGTGTAGATCGCGTTCTGGCCGGGGATCCATTCCCGCGCCTCGAAGCGCCACGGCCCGGAGCCCGTGGCGTCGGCGATCGGCTTGGACGCGTCCTGGAGGGCGACGCGCTCCGGCATGATGAACGGCACGTTGGAGGACAGCTTGCCGAGCGCCGCCGGGAGGAGGGGGAACGGCTTCTTCAGCGCGATGGTGAAGGTCCGCGCGTCCTCCTGGCCGTAGCCCTCCACGAAGCCCGCCAGGGTCTGGCCGAACGCGTCCCGCTTGGACCAGCGCGCGATGGACGCGATGCAGTCCTTGGCCTCGACCGGCGAGCCGTCGTGGAAGGTGAGGCCGTCCCGGAGATGGAAGGTCCAGCGCAGGCCGTCGGGCGCGGTCTGCCACGCGCTGACCATCTGCGGCTGGATTTGGAAATTCTCGTCGGTGGCGAACAGCGTGTCGTAGACGAGATAGCCGTGGTTGCGGATGACGTAGCTCGTGGCGACGATCGGATCGAGGGACGGCAGGGGCGTCGACGGGATGAAGCGCAGCACGCTGCCGCCGCCGGGCTGGGCCCGGACCAGGTGCGGGAGGCCGAGGCCGGCGGCCGCGCCGGCGGTTCCGGCCAGTATCTGGCGGCGGGAGAGCGTCATCGCGGGCACCCTTGTCCTGATCGAGCCCATTGCCCGATTGATTTTATACAATTTCAACACCGGAGCTCCGCCGTCAAGGGTCCTGCGGAGCACCGGGAGCCGACCGGGAGCGAGACGATGAAGAACCGGACCATCGCGGGTTCGATCGGGACCGAGATCCGGCGGCGCATCCTCGACGGCCGCTACCCGGCGGGCTCGCAGCTCCGCCAGGACGGACTCGCGGCGGAGTTCGGGGCCAGCCGGATCCCGGTGCGCGAGGCCCTGTTCCAGCTCGAGGCCGAGGGCCTCGTCCGGATCCTGCCCCATCGCGGCGCCATGGTGGCCCCGCTCTCGCCGGCGGACGCCGCCGAGGCCCTCGAGCTGCGGGGCGCCCTCGAGCCGCGCCTCCTGGCCCTCTCGGCGCCCCGCCTGACCGCCGACGACTTCGCCCGGGCCGACGCCCTGCTGGAGGAGTACGCCGCGGCCCTGCGGGCGGGCGCGACGGCGCGCTGGGGCGCCCTCAACACCGAGCTGCACCTCCTCCTCTACAGCCGGGCGGAGCGTCCCCGCGCCCTCGGGCTGGTCGGCTCCCTGCTGGCCGAGTGCGACCGCTACACCCGCCTCCAGCTCTCCACCGACGGCGCCGAGCTGGAGCGGGCAGACCGCGAGCACCGCGAGATCGTCCGGCTGTGCCGGAACGGCCACGTCTCGGCCGCCCGCGCCCTCCTGACCGACCATATCGACCACGTCGCCGCCGCGCTGATGGCGTTCCTCGGGGCCGCGCCCGGCCCGGCCCGCGAGACAGGGATTGTATAAAATCCTTGCCAGACTCGCGCGGCGCTGCCATGGAGGGGCGTGCCGCCCCGCGAGGCCCGCAAGGCCGGCCGGGACGATCCCACCTCCCAGCAGGCGAGCCGGCGATGGCCTTCGATCGACACATCTTCTCCGGCACGATCCCGGCCCTGATGACGCCCTGCCGGCCGGACCGGACGCCCGACCTCGACGCCCTGGCGCGCAAGGGGCGGGAACTCGTCGATGCCGGCATGTCGGCGGTCGTCTACTGCGGCTCGATGGGCGACTGGCCGCTGCTCACCGACGAGGAACGGATGGCGGGCGTCGAGCGGCTGCTCGCCGCCGGCGTCCCGGTGATCGTCGGGACCGGCGCGCAGAACCCGAAGCGGGCCGCGGCGCTCGCGGCGCACGCCAAGGCGGCCGGCGCCCACGGCCTGATGATCATCCCGCGCGTCCTGTCGCGCGGCAGCTCGGCCGCGGCCCAGGAGGCGCATTTCGGCGGCATCCTGGAGGCCGCCGTCGACCTGCCGTCGGTGATCTACAACAGCCCCTACTACGGGTTCGAGACCCGGGCGGACCTGTTCTTCCGCCTGCGCGCCCGCCACCCGCACCTCGTCGGCTTCAAGGAGTTCGGCGGCGCGGCCTCGCTCACCTACGCGGCCGAGCACATCACCGGCCAGTCGCCCGACATCACCCTGATGGTCGGCGTGGATACCCAGGTGGTGCACGGCTACGTCCATTGCGGCGCCCGGGGCGCCATCACGGGCATCGGCAACGTCCTGCCGCGGGAGGTGCTCCACCTCGTCGCCCTGTGCGAGAAGGCCGCCGCGGGCGACGTCCCGGCCCGGCGCCGGGCCGAGGAACTCGACGCCGCCCTGGCGATCCTGTCGAGCTTCGACGAGGGGACGGATCTCGTCCTCTACTACAAGCACCTGATGGTGCTGGAGGGGAACCCGGAATACGCGCTCCACTTCAACGCCACCGACGCGCTGAGCGCCGGTCAGCGCCACTACGCGGAGACGCAGCTGCGCCTGTTCAAGGCGTGGTACGCGCGCTGGTCGGAGGAGACCGCCGGGGCCTGATCCCCGGCCGCGGCCGAACGCAGGGCAGCCCGTCTTTGCGCGGGACCGCCCGTCGGCGCTATGGCGGGTGCGAGATCGGCCACATCCGCGAACCCTCCCATGAAGATCACCCAAGCCTTCACCTTCGAGGCGGCCCACCGGCTGCCGAACGTGCCCGAGACCCATCGCTGCCACCGGATGCACGGGCATTCCTACCGGGTCGAGCTGACGGTCGCCGGCCCGGTCGATCCCCGGACCGGCTGGGTGATCGACTTCTACGACATCGAATCGATCTTCGGGCCGCTCCTCGCCCGACTCGACCACCACTGCCTCAACGAGATCGAGGGGCTGGAGAACCCGACCGCCGAGAACATCGCGGCCTGGATCTGGCATCGCCTGCGGCCGGACCTGCCGGGGCTTGCCCTGGTGCGTGTCGCCGAGACCCCGATGTCCTGGGCGGAGTACGATGGCGAATGACCCTGTCGGGCCCGGCGACCGCGCCGCGCTGGTGCTGTTCTCCGGGGGCCAGGATTCGGCCACCTGCCTGGCCTGGGCGCTGGACCGGTTCGACCATGTCGAGACCCTCGGCTTCGACTACGGCCAGCGCCACCGGGTCGAGCTCGACCGCCGCGCGGCCCTGCGGGCGGGCACGACCGCCCTCGACCCCGCCTGGGCGGCCCGCCTCGGGGACGACCACACGCTCGCCCTCGACGCCCTCGGGCAGGTGTCCGAGACGGCGCTGACCCGGGAGGCCGCGATCGGCTACGAGGCGTCGGGCCTGCCCAACACCTTCGTGCCCGGCCGCAACCTCGTGTTCCTGACCTTCGCGGCGGCGCTCGCCTACCGGCGAGGGCTCCGGCACGTCGTCGGCGGCATGTGCGAGACCGACTATTCCGGCTACCCGGATTGCCGCGACGACACGATCAAGGCCCTGCAGGTGGCGCTGAACCTCGGCATGGAGCGGCGCTTCGTGCTGCACACGCCGCTGATGTGGCTCGACAAGGCGCAGACCTGGGAACTGGCCGAGAGCCTCGGCGGGCGGGCGCTGGTCGACCTGATCGTCGAGGAGAGCCACACCTGCTACCTCGGCGAGCGCGGGCAGCGGCATCCCTGGGGCTACGGCTGCGGGACCTGCCCGGCCTGCCGCCTGCGGGCGGACGGCTACGCCCGGTTCACTGCGGCCTGAGGCCGTCGACCAGCACCGCCAGCGTCCCCCGGAAGGCGTCGGGGCTCGCGAACAGGCGCTCCATCAGGAGCGCCCCCTCCAGGGTGGCGACGACGTAGCGGGCGAGCGCCGCCGGATCCGCGCCGCCGCGGACGCTCCCGTCCGCCTGGCCCGCGCGCAGGACCGTCTCCAGCCACGCGAGGTGGTCCGCGAAGAAGGCCGCGATGTCCCGGCGCAGGCGCTCGGGCAGGGCCTCGCCCTCGATGGCCAGCGCCGCGCAGAGGCAGCCGAGCCCCTGCTCGACGCCGCCGAGATAGAGCCGCCCGTAGGCCTCGATCCGCCCCGGCCCGTCCGGCACGTCCCGGTGGATCGCCTCCAGGGCCGCGGCGTAGCGCGCCGCGTAGGCCGCCACCAGGGCGGCCCCGAGATCGACCTTGGTGGGGAAGTGGTGGTGGATGCTCGCCTTGCGGATCCCCACCGCCGCCGCGAGGTCGGCGTAGCTGAAGCCGGCGAAGCCGCGGCCCCGCACCAGGGTCTCGGCCTGCATCAGCAGCTCGGCGCGGGTATCCCTCATCGCGGCGATCGTCGCTCCAAACCCACCCGCCTCATCGCACGGAGTCACGCGAACGTGCACGCGCCCCGGCGACCGGCACACGGCGGCCCCTTGACGGGACACGAATCTACCTACTTAATGGTAGACAATCAAGATCGGGAGGTTTCGGCATGACGGCACGAGCCGTCCATCCGAGGACGCTGGCCGCCGGGCCGACGCGACGGCACGCCCTCTTCGCGGGACTCTGCCTGTGCTGCCTGCCGACGCTGGGCCGCGCCGCCGAGAGCTTCACGATGGAGGAGGTCGGGCCGGGCCTGTACGTGCGCAAGGGCCTGATCGCCGACGCCACGCCCGAGAATGCCGACGCCATCGCCAATATCGGCTTCCTCGTCGGCAGGACCGGCGTGGTGGTGACCGAGTCCGGCGGCAGCCTCGCCGACGGCCAGTGGCTGCGCGCCGAGATCGCCAAGCGCACGGACAAGCCGATCACCCACGTGGTGCTGACCCACGTCCACCCGGACCACGTCTTCGGGGCGGGGGCCTTCGTCCAGGACAAGCCGGTCTTCATCGGCCACGCCAAGCTCACCGAGGCGCTGGCGGCCCGGGGCGAGTTCTACCGCAAGCGGCTGATCGATCTGCTCGGCGAGGACCGGACCGGTCCGGTGGTCTACCCGACGATGAGCGTCGCCGACACGGCCGAGATCGACCTCGGCGACCGGCGCCTGACCTTCACGGCCCACGGCCCGGCGCACACCACCTCGGACCTGTCGATGATCGATTCCGGCAGCGGCCTGCTGTTCCCCGCCGACCTGCTGTTCGTGAACCGGATCCCGTCCCTCGACGGCAGCCTCAAGGGCTGGCTGCGGGAGATCGAGCGCCTGAAGGCCATGGGTCCCGCCCGGGCCGTGCCGGGCCACGGCCCCGTCGCGGTCGACCTCGCCCCGGCGCTCGCCGACCTCTCCGGCTACCTGACCGCCCTGCGCGACGGCACCCGGGCGGCGATCGCCAAGGACGTCCCCATCGAGAAGGCGGTGACCCGCGTCGCGGCGGACCAGCGCGACAGGTGGGCCCTGTTCGACACCTACAACGGCCGCAACGTCACCGTGGCCTACCAGGAACTCGAGTGGGAATAGGTTTCGGGATCCCCATATCCAAGCCAATCGGGAGGCACGCCATGACGCACAGGATCGGACAGACCTTCTCCACCCTCGCCCTCGGCCTCGTCCTGGCGACGACGGCCCTGTCCGGACCGCTCGCCGGCGCCGCGCGGGCGGCCGGCGCCTCCGACACCGACCAGGAGCGGGCGGCCCGCTGGCAGGAGATCGCCAAGTCGATCTTCGGCGACCGCCAGATCGCCCCGACCGACAGCCTCGTGAAGATCGAGGCGCCCGCCCGGGCGCTCGACGCCGCCCTGGTGCCGATCACCCTGACCATGCCCAACGACGGGCAGATCAAGGCGGTCTCGCTGATCATCGACGACAACCCGGCGCCCTACGCGGCCAAGTTCGAGTTCGGGCCGGCCGCCGACCCGGCCGAGCTGAAGCTGCGCGTGCGGGTCAACAACTACACCGACATGCACGCCGTGGTGGAGACGACGGACGGCAAGCTCTACGAGGCCAAGCAGTTCGTGAAGGCCTCCGGCGGCTGCTCGGCCCCGATGGGCATGAGCGACGAGGAGGCCATGAAGGGCATGGGCGACATGCGCATGAAGTTCGCCGAGACGGCGGCCGGCAAGCCCGTCGAGGCGACGCTGATGATCCGCCACCCGAACTTCTCCGGCATGCAGATGAACCAGGTGACCCGCGACTACACGCCGGCGCGCTACATCGACAAGCTGACCGTCTCGGCGGGCGACCGGAAGGTCTTCACCATGACGGGCGACATCTCGATCGCGTCGAACCCGGTGATCAACTTCGCGTTCAAGCCGGACGGCAAGCCGATCCAGGTGGCGGCCTCCGACAACCAGGGCGGCCAGTGGCAGCACAGCTTCACCCCGCCGAGCCCGACGAACTGACCATGCGGCGCCTCCTCCTGACCGGCCGGGCCGCGGCGGCCTGCGCCGCGCTCCTCTGCCTCGCCGCGGCCCCGGCCGATTCCCCGGTGAACGTCCCCGAGCCGGAGGGCCTCTACGCCGGTCCCCCGAAGGGCTACACGCCGCCGACCCTCAAGGGCGCCGCGGTGGTCGACGCCGACGCCGTCGCCGCCCTGATGGCCGGGCCCGACAAGCCGGTGCTGCTCGACGTGGCGGCGCCGGACCGCAAGCCGTCGAACTTCCCGGAGGGCCGCCTCTGGCTGCCGGTGCATCCGTCGATCCCCGGCGCCGTCTGGATGCCGGAGGCCGGCGCCGAGCCCCTGGCGCCGGCGCGCGAGGCGCTGTTCTACGCCCGCGTCGCGGCCCTGACCGGGGGCGACAAGGCCAAGCCCGTCGTGGTGTTCTGCCACGTCGAGTGCTGGGGCAGCTGGAACGCCGCCAAGCGGCTGGTGCTGAAGGGCTATACCGGCGTGCGCTGGTTCCCGCAGGGGGTCGAGGGCTGGCAGGAGCAGCACGAGACCGCGAACCTGACGGTCGATCCGGACTGGAAGGCGGGTGCCGAGCCGCAGGCGGGGCGCTGACCCGCGGCGCCGGGCCATGTAAGAGAGGCCCGGAACGAGGCTCACGGAGCGGGCGCGCCCGCTCCCGGGCGGGAGAGGGGACCCGCGCCTCGTCCTGGGTGGCCGGAATGAGGTCTGAACCATGTCGCAGGTCGTGCAGTCCCGACGGCTCCGGGCGATCGATATCGGCAAGCGCAAGGCCGAGGGGCGCAAGATCATCGCGCTCACCGCCTACCACGCCCACACGGCCGGCATCGTCGATCCCTATTGCGACTTCATCCTCGTGGGCGATTCCCTCGGCATGGTCATGCACGGGATGGAATCGACGATCCCCGTGACCCTGGAGATGATGATCCTCCAGGCCCAGGCGGTGATCCGCGGCACCGAGAAGGCGCTGGTCGTGGTCGACATGCCGTTCGGCTCCTACGAGGCGAGCCGGGAGCAGGCCTTCCTGAACGCCTCCCGGGTCCTGAAGGAGACCGGCGCCGGCGCGATCAAGATGGAGGGCGGCGCCCATTTCGCCGAGACGGTGGCGTTCCTCGTCCAGCGCGGCGTTCCGGTGATGGGCCATATCGGCCTCACTCCGCAGGCGGTGAACACGATGGGCGGCTTCAAGGTGCAGGGCCGGGGGCCGGACGACGAGCGCCGACTCCTGGAGGATGCCCGCGCCATCTCGGAGGCCGGCGCCTTCGCGATCGTGCTCGAGGGCATCGTCGAGCCGGTGGCGCGGGCGATCGCGTCCTCGCCCCGGGTCACCGCCGCCACGATCGGCATCGGCGCCTCGGCGGTCTGCGACGGGCAGATCCTGGTTCTGGAGGACATGCTCGGGCTGTCCGAGCGCACGCCGAAATTCGTGCGCCAGTTCGGGAGCCTGCGGACCCACATCGAGGACGCCGTGAAGGCCTACGCCGATGAGGTCCGGGCCGGGCGGTTCCCGGCCGACGACCACACCTACGGGTAGGGCAGGGCGGCCCATGAAGCGCGTGATCGGGCCGTGGAGCGCTGCCGCCGCGTGGCCTGTCCGCGCGCTCGCGGTCTGCGCCGCGGTCGCCGGACCGGGAGCGGCGCGGGCGCTGGAGAATCCGGCCTCGGCCTTCTGCGCGACGATGGGCGGGCAGTCGATCCTCGCGAAGCTGCCCGACGGCGGCACGATCGGGCTCTGCGCCCTTCCGGGCCGGAAGATCGTCGAGGAATGGACGCTGTACCGGATGCTCCACGGCGTGAAGCCGGCACCCGGCGCCGACCCGTTCCGGTAGCCCGGCCGGCCCGGTCCCCGAACAGTCCTCATCCGTGGCCATCGGGCCGGCGTGAGTGATCTCGGCCGCCCGACGAGGCCACTCTCGTCGGGCGCGCTCTCTCAGGCGGGATCGACGACCCATGCGGCGGGCCCGATCGCGCCGGCGCCGCGTCCGCGCGTGCCTCGCCCTCGGCCTGATCGCGGCCGGGAAGCGCGAGCCGGTCGACCCCGACACGGTCGTCCGGATCGCCTCCCTGACCGAGCCCGTGACCGCGACGGTCGCGGCGGCCCTGGCGGGCGACGCGCTCGACGCCGGCGGGCTCGGCACCCTCGCGCGGCGGGACGGATCGACGCCGTCACCCCGCGCGCCGCGACGGCAGCCGCAGGCCCGGGGCCGGGCGCTCCAGCAGCACCTCCCGGCGGAAGCGCACCAGCCGCGCCGGCCGGCCGGCGGCGCCGCTGGTGACGCTCTCGGTCTCCTCCACCAGCCCCTGCTGGGCCACGAGGCGCCGGAAATTCTGCTTGTGCAGCTGCGTCCCCGACAGGGCCTCCACGGTCTTCTGCAGCTGCAGCAGGGTGAACTCCGGCGGCATCAGCTCGAACACCACCGGGCGGTACTTGATCTTGCCCCGCAGCCGGCCGATCGCGGTGGCGAGCACCCGCCGGTGGTCGAAGGCCATGGGCACGCCGGTCGGGTCGTTCGGCAGGGCCGGGCCCGGATTGCCCTTCGCCTCCGGGATCAGCCCGGCCTCGAACAGCAGCTCGTAGCGCTCCAGGACGCGCTCCTCGTTCCACGTGCCGCCGTTCATGCCGAAGGTCAGGCCGAGGCGGTCCAGGCGGCGGGTCCGCGCGGCGCAATCCTCGGGCTCGGACGCCCATTCGGCGAGCCGCGCCTCGATGGCGTCGAGCTGGCGCGGGCGCCCCTGCCGGAAATCCTCGTAGGGCAGGTAGCGGTACCAGTTCTGCCACGCGGCCTCGGCGAGCCCCGCCGGCCGCTCCTCGCGGACGAGCGCCAGATAGGCCACCGAGAGCGAGTGCACCCCCGACAGGGTCGCCGTGCCGGAGCGGTCGCGGTCGCCGAAGGTGTAGAGCTGCTCCACGTAGCCGAGGCGCTGGTGCGTCTGCCGCTCCACCCAGGCGCGCAGGCCGCGCTCCAGCGTGGCGTGCTCGGGGACGAGGGGACCGGCCGGCAGGCCGTCGCCGCGGCCGGGCGCCTGGTCCGGGACCCGGATCGTCAGGGCGCGCGGCTCCCCCTTGGTCGCGGCGACGATCACCGCGACGAGGCCTACGGAGGAGCGCTCCGGCGGGGCCTGCCCCCCGCGCGCGTCCGTCTGCGTCGCGGCACCCGTCATCGTTCCTCGACCGTCCGTCCCCCGGGATGCGCCGTAGCGGATCCCGCCTATAGGGGGGCAGGATCGCCGCGCGTCAACGCCGCCGTATGACGGAGCGGGGGGCCCCGTCGACGCACCGCGCGCCGACGGCCGCTTGCCAACGCGGCGAGGCCTGCCCAAACAGGGGCCCGGGCGGGCCGGCACGGGGCCGGCCGAGGCGGATCGAGCGACGACAGCGATGCCAGCGAGCGCGACTTCCCCGGCGAATTCCCCCGCGAACTCCCCCGCGCCGTCCTCCGCGGCCGGCAGCCGGGCCGTCGACCTGCGCCTCTACGGGCTCCTCGATGTCGGTGTCTGCGGCGCCGACGGGGCGCGGCTGGCGGAACTCGGCGCGGAGGCGGTGGCGGGAGGCTGCACCCTGCTCCAGTACCGCGAGAAGGACATCGCCGATGCCCGCGCCGCCCTGGCGCGGATCCGGGCGATCCTGGCGGCGGTGGGCGGCCGCGTCCCGGTCCTCGTCAACGACCGCGTCGACCTCGCCCTGGCGGCCGGAGCCGACGGGGTGCATCTCGGCCAGAGCGACCTCCACCCGGCCGACGCGCGCCGGCTCCTGGGGGAGGGCGCGATCATCGGCCTCACCCTGAAGAAGCCCGCCCAGGCCGACGAGCTGTACCGGCTGCCCGTCGACTACGCCTGCATCGGCGGTGTGTTCGCCACCACCAGCAAGGACAACCCCGACCCGCCGGTGGGCCTCGACGGCTTCGCCAGCATCGCCTTCCGCGCCCGCCTCGCCCGTGGGGCCGGCCTGCCGCTCGGCGCCATCGCGGGGATCGGCCTCGACAACGCCGCCGCGGTCGTCGCCGCGGGGGCGGACGGCGTCGCGGTCATCACCGCCCTGTTCGGCGCCGACTCGGTGCGCCAGCGCGCCCACGACCTGCGCGCGCGGATCGACGGCGCCCTGGCGGAGCGGGCCGGCGCCCGATGAGCGGCCCGGCGCCCATCGCGGTCACGATCGCGGGCTCGGATTCCGGCGGCGGTGCCGGCATCCAGGCGGACCTCAAGACCTTCTCGGCGCTGGGCGTCTACGGCGCCAGCGTGATCACGGCCCTGACCGCGCAGAACACGATCGGCGTCCAGGGCATCCACGACGTGCCGGCGGATTTCGTCGCCCGGCAGATCGACAGCGTGTTCGCCGACCTCGCCGTGAAGGCCGTGAAGATCGGCATGCTGTCGCAGACCGCGGTCATCGCGGCGGTCGCCGAAGGCCTGGCGCGGCGCGCCGGAGCGATCCCGGTGGTCCTCGATCCGGTGATGGTCGCCACCAGCGGCGACCGGCTGATCACCGACGCCGCCGTGGCGACGCTGCGCGAGCGGCTGCTGCCCCGGGCCGACCTGATCACCCCCAACCTGCCGGAGGCGGCGGTGCTCCTCGGCGAGCCCGTCGCCGCGGACGCGGCGGCGATCGTGGCCCAGGCGCGCCGGCTGGTCGCCCTCGGCGCCAGGGCGGTGCTGATCAAGGGCGGCCACGGCACGGGGCGGGAGAGCATCGACCACCTCGTGACGGCGGACGGCGCCCTGCGGACCCTGTCGGCGCCGCGGATCGCGACGCGCAACACCCACGGCACCGGCTGCACGCTCTCGGCCGCGGTCGCGGCGGGCCTCGCCCAGGGCCTGGCGCTGCCGGAGGCGGTGGCGGAGGCCAAGGCCTACCTCACGGCCGCCCTCGCGGCGGCGGACAGCCTCGCGGTCGGAACGGGGCACGGGCCGGTCCACCACTTCCACGCCGTCTGGCCCTAGGCCGGTCCTGGCCCGGTCCTGGGCCGGCGCTTTCCGGTGCGCACGCCGCTGCGCGCGCCGGGCGCCGCCTTGCAACCGGGCGTCGATTGCGTTTGAAGAAGCGCACGATCGTTCGGATAACGGAACGGTGCAGGCGGATCGGGGACGATGCAGGATCAGGCGGAACGGCCCGACCGGGCGCGCGGGCGCGACCTGCTGACCGGGGCGCAGGCGCTCTCCGGCCAGCTCGGCAAGACCATCCAGCGGCTGCGCAAGGCCTATAACCTCTCGCTCTCGGAACTCGCCGAGCAGTCCGGCGTGGCCAAGTCGATCATCAGCCAGATCGAGCGCAACGAGACCAACCCGACGCTGGCGACGATCTGGCGCCTGTCCCAGGCCCTCGACGTGTCGATCGAGCGGGTGCTGGCGGCCGGCGACGAGGAGCCGTTCATCGAGAAGACCTCCCGGGCCGACACGCCGATCCTCGTCTCCGAGGACGGGAAGGTGCGGCTGGCGATCATCGGCTGGCTCAAGACGATCGAGTGGCTGCAATGGTACGAGGTCACGGCCGATCCGGGCGGCGTCCTCGACTCGGACCCGCACCAGCGCGGCTCGGTGGAATCCCTCTCGGTCACCGAGGGCGCGTTCGAGGTCGAGATCGGCGGCGTCGTGCAGCGGGCGCGGGCCGGCGAGACCCTGCGCTACCGCTGCGACCGGCCCCACCTCGTGCGCTGCACGGACGGCCCGGCCCGGGCCACCATGGTGGTGATCATGAAGGCCGCCGTGATGGAGTGAGGCGGCCCGGCCGATCCCCCGGCCAAGCCCCCGGTCAGCGCTCCGGACTGGCGGCGGCGCCCGGCGCGAGGGCGCGCACGCGGTAGTCGCGGGGGCTCAGGCCGTAGCGCTCCTTGAAGCGGCGGGAGAAGTGGGACTGGCTGAGGAAGCCGCAGCCATACGCCACGGTCCCCAGCGGCATGTGGAGGCAGCCCGGATCGGCCAAGCGCTTGGCGGCCGCCTCGAGCCTGCGGTGCCAGATCCAGTCGGCGATGTGCCGGTCCTGCGCGCGGAACAGCGCTTGCAGCCGGCGCAGGGACACGCCGGCCGCGGCCGCGAGCCGGGGCGGGTCCAGGGTCGGATCGTGGAGATGGGCCTCGAGATAGGCCCGGGCGCGCTGCACCACGACGCTGTCCTGGACGGGCCGCTGCGCCTCCCGCGCGAGCCGCTCCGCGAGGCTGGCGACGATGAGGTCGAGCCCCGTGGAGACCATGCTCTCGGCCACCTGGGGCGTCAGCCGGTCGCCCAGGCTGAGCAGGTTGCCCAGGAACGACCGGGTCAGGGTCGCGGTCGGCAGATCGCCGCCGACAGTCACGCCGGCGAACAGGCGTGCGGAGCCCAGAGCCCCCTCCAGCCGCTCCCGCGGGATCCCGATGGCCAGCACCTCGCTGTAGCCGCCGTGCTCGATCGTCCAGGGTGTATTCGTATCCCGGATCGAGAAGTCGCCGACCCGATCCGTGCTCGACCGATCGTACTGATCCGCGCGGACCTGTCCCGAGAGCACGATGCTCATGAACAGGTGGTCAGTCTTGTGGTTCTCATGGCGAAGCGTGCGCGGCGTCGTGGCCGCCCGCAGGTTGCGCAGCGCGAATTTCGTGAAGACCAGGCCGCCGATACTGGCTCCCTCGATCGTCGCGTGAAACGGATCGTCGTTGAGACGGTCCTGCGCCATCGGAACCAGGCGATCTTCGCAGACGTCTCGCCACAGGCGAAACCTATCCTTCTCCGATACACCTTCGGTTGAGAACAGAGTCTGCATCGCGGCAGCCGTATGACCGCGATTGCTGCGAACCGCAACCGCGCCCCGTCCACGCACGCCGCCGCGGCGCCGCGGGACACGGATTGATCGGCAGGAAATCCCGCGCGCCCACGATGGACCGTCGGGCCCGTCCCATCACCCGTGGCGCCTGTCGGGCCGTGGAGCGGATCCGCACGGCTGGCATTCGGAAGACGTTCCGTCGCGAGCGCCCCGCCCCGGCGGGGGCGTCGGCGCGGGCCGGCCGCGGGGCCTCAGCGCCCGCTGTTCACCCAGCGCACCACGTCGGCCAGCACGACGGTCAGCGCCTGATCGAGGGCGCGGGCGCCGCTGCCGGCATCGATCTTGGACACCGGGACGCGGGCCGTGAAGATCCGCGCCGCCGCCACCTTGCCGGTGCCGTCGGCCACGAGCTTCAGCGACAGGTCGACCACGGCCTCGCCGGTCCCGGACTGCACGTCGAAGGCGCGGATCTCGCTGATCAGCTGGTAATCGGCCACGACCTTGTCGCCGGGCCGGCTCACGGAGCGGAGCCGCCCGGAATTCTCCAGGCTCTGGATGAGCCGCGTCTGGATCAGGCGCGGCAGCCGGTCGGCCCACTGGCCGCCGCCCAGGAAGGACAGGGCGCCGCCGTTCTCGCGGACGATGATCCGGTCGGCCTCGAAGGGCTGGATGCTCACCGGCTCCGAGACCACGATCGAGCGGCCGGCCGCGATCGGCCGCCCCGCGGCCGGCAGCGCCGCGAGGTCGAAGGTGAGGGGCGCCGCGCCGCCGCAGCCGCCCAGGAAGGCGGCGAGCAGCGCGGCGGCGGCGATGTGGGACGAGCGGACCATACGCATGACCTGAGGGACCCCGCCGGCGAACGGCGGAGCTGTATAAGCTATGCGGTTAAAACTAATCCGCCGCGGCATCCGTGCCGTGCGCCGGGACACATCCGCCCGGCGACGCGGCATTTCACCGGCCACCGTTGTATTCAGGCAACGAAGGCTTGCCGCCGAAGATCACCTGGCTCGGGTCGCGCTCCAGGCTGCGCACCGTGCGGTTGAGGGTGCTCAGCGTCCGCTGCCCGTCCCCCGACAGGGCCTCCACCTCGCGGCGGCCGGTGCCGCTCAGCCGGCCGAAATTGGCCGAGATGCTGGCGGTGCGCTTGTCGAGGTTCTCCGACATGGTCCGGAACGCCTTGCCGGCGTCGCGCACCGAGATCGCCGCCGCGCGGATCTCCGCGAAGGTGCTGGAGCCCTCCTGGCCGGAGGCCGAGCCCAGGAAGCTCTCGGCCCCGTTGAGCACGGCGTCGATCTTGTCGGCCGAGGCGCTGAGCTTGCCGGCGAGCAGCCGGGCGTCGTGCAGGCCGGCCTCGATGTCGGGGCTGGCCTTGGACAGGGCGGCCGAGAAGCGGTCGGCGTTGTCGATCACCCGGCCGAGCTTGGCCCCGTCCACCGCCTTGACCAGCGCGGAGATGTTCGGGCCGGCATCGGCCAGCGTCTTCGAGAAGGTCTCGACATTGGCGAGCGACCGGTTGATCGCCCCCTCGTTGGCGGAGACGAGCCGGTCGAGGCGGGCCAGCATGTCGTCGGCCCGCTGCGCCACCTGGCGCGCCAGCGCCATCATGTCCTGCATGTCGGAGGAATCGGCGAAGATCGTCGGCGGCTCGCCGTTGGCCATCGGGGTCAGCACCGGCGCGTCGGCGTTGCCGCCCGACAGGGAGATCACCGAGACGCCGGTGAGCATCGCCGAGTCGAGGCGGGCGCGGGTGTCGGCCCGGAGCGGGGTCGCGGGATCGACCTTGATCGTGGCGAGCACCCGGCGGGGATCCTGCGGGGCGAGGCGGATATCGGTGACCTCGCCGACCTTGATGCCGTTGAAGTTCACGCTCGAGCCGCGCGACAATCCCCCGACCGAGCCGGAGAAGACGATGCGGACGAGCTGGCTGACCTGCCGCGACGAGCCGCCGGAGAGCCACAGCACGGTGCCGAAGCCCGCCAGGATGACGGCGATCGTGAAGGCCCCGATCAGGGCGTAGTTCGCGCGAGTTTCCATGCGCTCAACCTGCGGTTCTGGCCGGCGGAGATCCGGCCGGGCCTGGAGCCCCGGCTCCCAGACGGGAGCAGGGCGGGATCTGGGTGGGGCGGCGACCGGGCATCGGATCAGGCATCGGATCAGGGATCGGATCAGGCATGGGCCGAGGCGCCGCCCGTGGCGATGGTCCGGGCGCGCTTGCCGTGGAAGTAGGAGCGTAGCCAGGGATGGTCGCTCGCCAGCATCTCGTCGATCGTGCCGGCGGCGATGATCTGGCCGTCGCCGAGCGCCGCGATGCGGTCGCAGGCGGTGTAGAGGCTGTCGAGGTCGTGGGTGACCATGAACACGGTCAGCCCCAGCGTCTCCTTGAGGGTCGAGACGAGGTCGTCGAACTCGCCCGCGCCGATCGGGTCGAGGCCCGAGGTCGGCTCGTCCAGGAACAGGATCTCGGGATCGAGCGCCAGGGAGCGGGCCAGGGCCGCGCGCTTGATCATGCCGCCCGACAGTTCCGAGGGCAGCTTGTCGGCGGCGTCGGGCTTCAGGCCGACCATCTCGATCTTGAGCCGGGCGAACTCGTCGAGCAGGCGCTCGGACAGGTTCAGGTGCTCGCGCATCGGCACCTGGATGTTCTGCTTGACGGTCAGCGCCGAGAACAGGGCGCCCTGCTGGAACAGCACGCCCCAGCGCTGCTCCATCCGGCGCCGCTCGGCGTAGGTCAACGCGTCGACGTCCCGGCCGAACACCTCGATCGTGCCGGCTCGCTTGGGGTTGAGGCCCAGGATCGTCCGGGTCAGCACCGATTTGCCCTGGCCCGAGGGGCCGACGAAGCCCAGGATCTCGCCGGCGCGGATGTCCAGGCTCAGGCCTTTCAGGATGTTGCGGTCGCGGAAGCCGACCACGAGGTCGCGCACGCGGATGATCGGCGCGGGGCCATTCGGCGAGGCGGTCATCGGGGCATCCATCGCGGCCGCCTCAGAAGTCGATCGCGGCGAAGAACACCGCGAACAGGCCGTCGAGGACGATGACCATGAAGATGGACTTCACCACCGACGCGGTGACGTGACGGCCGAGCGATTCCGCGGAGCCCTCGACCGCGAAGCCCTCGATCGTGGCGATCACCCCGATGGTCAGCGCCATGAACGGCGCCTTGATCAGGCCGACCATGACGTGGTGCACGCCCACCGCCGCCTGGAGCCGGACCAGGAACTGGTCGAGGGTCAGGCCGCCGTAGAGCATCGCGGTGAGGCCGCCGCCGGCGAGCGCCGCGAGGTCGCCGATCAACGTCAGCATCGGCAGGCCGATCATCAGCGCGAGCACCCGGGGCACGATCAGGATCTCGACGGGGTCGAGGCCCATGACCCGGAGCGCGTCGACCTCCTCGCGCATGCGCATGGAGCCGATCTCGGCGGTGATCGCCGAGCCGGAGCGGCCCGCGACCATGATCGAGGTGAGCAGCACGCCCATCTCGCGCAGGATCAGGAGGCCGATCAGGTTGACCACGAAGGTCTGGGCGCCGAAGCGCTGGAGCTGGAAGATACCCTGCTGGGCGACGATGCCGCCGACGAGGAACGAGATCAGCACGATGATCGGCGTGCCGTTGAGCGCCACCTGCTGGATCTGGTTGATCAGGGCGTTGCCGCGGAACGTGCCGGGCCGCAGGGCGACGCGCCCGCAGGCGGCGATCAATTCGCCCAGGAAGGCGAGGGCGGTGACGAACTCGTGGCCGCCCTGCACGGTGCGGCGGCCGGTGGCGTCGAGCAGGCCGACGACCGGGCCGTGCCGCCGCGGCGGCGGCGCGTCCGGCTCGCGCAGCCGGACCTCGCCCAGCAGTATGCGGTGCTCCGGGCGGGCGCCGAGATAGGTGAGGGCGCTGCCCGCCTGCTCGATCTCGGCGCGGGTCCGCTCCAGGACCCAGGCGCCCAGGGTATCGAGGCGCTCGATCCCCGACAGGTCGACCGCCACCGGCCCGGCGCGGCCGGCCGCCGCGATGCGCGCGGCCGCGGCCTCGACGGTCGGGGCCTGGTCGGCGGTCCAGCGGCCGTCGAGCGCCAGGCGGCCGTCGGCCGACCGGTCCCGCAGCGCGGCGCCGGCCAAGGCGCCGGGAACACTGCCCTCGCTCAGCAACACCCTTACTCCTCGATCGAGGCACCACCCTGCCCGGCGGTTATGACGACATTACGGTTGACGATCCGTCTCCAACCGCACCCCCAGCGCGCGGCGGGAGGCCAGGGCGAGGCCCAGTCCCGCGGCGGCGAGCGGCGCCATCAGCAGGAAGGCGAGGGGGCCGCCGGCCCGGTAGGCGACGCCGCTCACCAGGGTCGCGACCACCGAGATCCCGGCATTGACCGCGCTGAGGGTGCCCTGCGCCCGGCCCCGCGCGCCGTCGGGGGCGTAGGCCGAGACCGCCGCCATGGCGCCGAGCTGCGTCGCCCCGAAGGTCAGGCCGTGGAGGCACTGGAGCGGCACCAGCGCCGCGAGATGGTCGCCGAGGAGGTACATGCCGATCGCCCGGAGGATCGCCGCGACGGCCCCGGCGCCGAGGAGCCGCACCGGGCTGCGCCAGGCGGCGGGCAGGGCGGGCAGGCCGGCGAACAGGGCGATCTCGGCCAGCACGCCGATCGCCCAGAGCGCGCCGACCCAGGCGGGCGGGATGCCCTGGCCGGTCCAGTAGATGCTGCCGAACCCGTAGATCGCCCCGTGGCTCGCCTGGATCGCGGCCGCCGCGCCGATGCACAGCCAGAGCCTGGGCGGCAGCCGCTTCCGGCCGTCGCCCTCCGCCGACGGCGGCAGGGCCGCCACCGCGCGGCTGCGCCACGCCACCAGCGCCGCGCCGAGGGCGAGGCCGGTCAGGAGCAGCGGCACGGCGAGCCGGCCGCCGAGCGCCGTCAGCAGCACGCCGCCCGCGAGGTTCGCCAGCAGGAACGCGATGGAGCCCGCCATCCGGATCCGCGAGTAGGCGAGGCGGGCATCCCGGCGCACGGCGGCGAGCGTCAGGTAGTCGATGCAGGGCACGAGCGGCGCGCCGGCGACCGCGTTGAGCACGATCAGCCCGGCCAGCAGCGGCCACGCGATCCCGGCCGCGGCGGGCATCAGCGCGTAGGTCAGGCTCAGGGCGAGGCTGCCGAGCAGGATCAGCCGCCGGGGGCCGAGGCCGCGGTCGAGGAGGCTCATCAGCGGCGCCGTGGCGGCGATCCGCGTGGCGATCGGCAGGGCGAGCAGGACGCCGATCACCCGGGCATCCAGCCCCAGGGCGTCGAGCCACAGGGGCATGAACGGCATCGCGATGCCGATCTCGGTGAACACCACGGCGTAGAGCAGCGACAGGCGCGCCGGGCCGGACGGGCGGGGCAAGGCGGGTCTCGACGAGCGGGGAGGGGGCGGAGGCGGAACCGGGAGGGCGTCCGTAAGCGCCCGTTAAAGGGCCTCTGTCAAATTCCCGGGGATCGGTGCGCACCGGGGCGGGCCGCCGCCGCGCCCGCATCGAGCGTCCAGAGAGGCCCATGTTCGGTTCCGTCAACCCGAGCGCGCACGCGTCGGCCGAGTACGAGGCGATCGAGGCGACGATCAGCGCCAGCGAGCGCGGCCGCTGGTTCCTCGCCGAGTATGCCCGGCGCAACCGGGGTGCCGAGACCGAGGTGCTGCTCGGGGCGATCGCGCGGCTGGAGCGGAGCGTCACCGCCGACCGCGGGCAGGAGGCCTTCGGGCACCTGCGCGGCAACCTCCTCGACATGGCCGACGCGATCAGCCGGACCAAGGGCGAGATCGCGGCGCTCAACGCCCCGAACGGCGACGAGACCCGTCTGACGCAGGCGTCCCTCGCCCTCGACGCCATCGTGCGCGAGACCGAGCAGGCGACCTCCGACATCCTCAGCGCCGCCGAGTCGATCCAGGAGGCGGCCTGGACCCTGCGCGAGCGCGGGGCCGACGCGCAGGCCTGCGACGCCCTCGACCGCCACGCGACCGCGATCTACACGGCCTGCTCCTTCCAGGACCTGACCGCGCAGCGCACCGCCCGGATCGTCTACACCCTGCGCTACCTGGAGGACCGGGTCTCCGCGATGATCGCCATCTGGGGCGAGGACGCGGTGCGGGTGCCGCCCCACCGGGGCGCGCGGCCGGACGGCGAGCCGGCCGACCTGAACCAGAGCGACATCGACCGCTACATCGCCATGGACGTGCCGGCCGTCACCGTGGCGGCCCTGGTGGCCCGCCCCGGCAGCCCGGCGCTGCACGAGGACCTGGTGTTCCTGCCGGTCCAGGCGGAGGCCCGGGCGCCGGAGACCGAGCCCGCGGCCGAGATGCCGGCCGGGCTGGCCGGCGCCTCGCCATCCGCGCCTGAGCCGGTGGCCGAGACGGACGGCGACGTCGAACCGGTCGAGGCGGCCGGGCTCGCGGACGCGTCGGACACGGACCTGGGCACCGCGCTGGCGGACGGATCGGAGGCCGCATCTGCGGCCGACCCTGAATCTGGCGCGACGACCGATCTGGAGGCCGACGGGGCGGTCGATTTCGGGCCCCTCCCGGAGGACGGCCCGGAGATGGTGCCGGAGCCGGCCCCGGAGGTCGCCTCCCCGCCCGCCGCCGCGACGTTCGCCGAGGCCACGCCGGAGCCCGACGCCGCGACCGGAGCGGTCGAGGAGGATCTCGCGCAGGACATCGCGCAGGACATCGCGCAGGACATGGCGGAGGACATGGCGGAGGACTTGGCCGACCTCACCTGGGGCGAAACCGTCGCGGCGGCCCCGGAGCCGGCGATGCCGCCGGAGGAGCCGGCCCTGAGCTTCGCCGAGATCGACGCGCTGACGCCGGAGCAGCGGCTCGCGCTGTTCGCCTGACAGGCTCCGACCGGGCCTCGGCGCCGACGCCGCGCGGCGGGGCGGTTCGACAGGCGCGCCACGGCGCGGACCCTGCTATCAGGGGCGCCCCCGGCAACCCCGAGCACGCGCATCCGTGGCCCTGCACCTGATCAAGCTCTGCGTCGGCCCCGCCACCATCGCCGACCTCGAGGCCCGGCAGGCCCGGTTCCGGGAGGAGGCGCTCCGGGACGGCCGGCAAGCGGCCCCGTTCCACGTCACCCGCACCCTGCCCAAGCGCCACCGGGAGATCACCGGCCACGGTTCGATCTACTGGGTGATCCGCGGGACGCTGTCCTGCCGGCAGGCGATCACCGCGATCGAGCCGCTCACCGGGGAGGACGGCATCCCGCGCTGCCGCCTGGTCTTCGATCCCCGGCTCGTCCCGGTGGCGCCCCGGCCCTACCGGCCGTTCCAGGGCTGGCGCTACCTCACGGCGCGCGACGCGCCGGCCGATCTCGGGGCCGAGGCTTCCGGGGACCTCGCCGAGATGCCCGAGGCCCTGCGGCGCGAACTGGTCGGCCTCGGCCTGCTGTGAGGGCGGGGCGGCGCCCGCGCCGCCCGGTCCCGCGCGCAACGTCAGGATACGGGGGCGGGTGCGACGGATCTCGTCGTCCCCGGCGTGTGCCCCGCCGGCGCCGCGAACGGCCCCGGCGGGATCGGTCCTACGCCCCGTCGAAGCGCCCGCTGGCATGGGCCAGCATGGTGTAGACCTTGCCGGTCTCCGAGGTCAGGTAGGCGTCGGTGCGCTTGGCGTCGCTGTCGTTCTTGACCACGTCGCCGAGCAGGCGCTCGAACTCGCTGACGTAGCGGTCGACGCTGCGGCGGAACTCCGCGTCGGTCCTGTAGCGGCGCTGGATCTCCGCGAAGGTCGCCCGGCCCTGCGGCGTGTAGATCCGCGGGTCGAACAGGTTCGGCTCACCCCGGCGGTATCGCTCCCACAGGTCGACCGCGGTCCGGTGCTCGATCATCTTGGCGATGTCGGTCGAGATCGTGTCGAGGGCGATCCGCCCGGTCTCGGCGGCCGCCACCGCGGGGCGGCGGGCCGGCGCCGCGGGCGCCGGGGCGGCGGCCGGCGCGTCGGTCGCCGGCTCCTCGTCGTCGTCCAGCGAGGCGCGGGTCAGCAGGTCCGACAGCCAGCCGCGCTTGTCGCCGGCCTGCGCCGGGCGGGCGGGCGCGGCCGGGCGCGCCTCGATCTTGGCCGCGGCGGCGCGGGGCGTCGGCGCGGGGGCCGGCAGGGCCGGAGCCGCGGGGGCCGCCGTCGGCATCGACGGTGCGGGCGCGGGGGCCGCGGCGGTCGGCGCCGCCGCGACGGCCCGGCCGCCACCCTCCGCGACCCGGCGCTGGGCCTGCGGCTGGGCGACGTCGACCGAGCGGCCGGAGCGGGAGACCAGGGACGACAACTCGTTGAGGGCCTTGATCTGGTCCGCCACCACCCGGCGCATCTCGCCGGTGGCGTCCTGCGTCTCGCGCGGCAGCTCGAGGACGCCCTTGGCGAGCTCGGCGCGGGTCGCGTCGAGTTCGCCGCGGATCGAGCCCGCCATCTCGCGCAGGGCCGAGAAGGAGTCGCCGAAGCTGGCCTGGGCCTCCTGGAAGCCGCTGCGCATCTCGCGGGCCGCCTCCTCGATGACCTGCCGGACGCCCTGGGCGGCCTTCTCGCCCTCGGCGCTGGCGCTGTCCTTCAGGTCGGCGAAGGCGCTCGTCACCGAGGCCCCGGCCCCCTGGGCCGACTGGGCCAGGGACTCGCCGACGCTGCGGGCGCGCTCCTCGGCGGCGCGCAGGGTCTGCTCGATGGTCTGCGCCAGGGCGGTGCCGTTCTGCTCCAGGGCCGCGGCCCGGGCCTCGAACGCGGCCAGCGCCTCGGTCAGCTTGGTCTCGCGGCCCGACAGGGCCGAGTCGAGCCGCTCCTCGATGGCCGCCAGGGAGGCCGCGGCCCGGTCGAGGGCCGCGACGTGCGCGGCGGTCTGCTCCCCGAGCGAGCGGCCGCGGCCGTCGAGGGTCTCGGCGAGGCGCGAGGCCTCGCTGAGCGCCCCGTCGGCGGCGCCGCGCAGGGCCTCGACCTGGGCCGAGACGCCGGCGCTGGCGCGGCCGGTCTCGGCGGCGATGCGCTCCAGCGCCCCCTGGACCTGCTCGATCCGGCCGGCGAGACCCTGCTCGATCGCGCCGAGATTGGTGTCGGCGCCGGCCACGAGGTCGGTCAGCGCCGTGTTGGCGGCCTCGATCCGCTGGAGCAGCGCGCCGAGCTCGCGGCCCATCCGGTCGTTGGTCTCGAACAGCTCGGAGAGGGTGCGGCCGGCGCCGTCCTCGACGGCGGCGCGCAGCAGCTCGGCCGAGGCCCGCGACTGCACGGCCAGCTCCTCGGTCCGCTCCCGCAGGCTCTCGGCCAGGGGCACGCCGGTCTCGGCGAGCGTCCGCTCGATCGCCTCGGCGCGGTCCGACAGGGCCCGCGACAGGTCCATCATCGGCCCGTCGATGGCGCCGCGCAGGCGCTCGACATGGCCTTCCAGGCTGTCGCCGACGGCGCGGCCGCTGCCCTCGACGCTCGCGAGCAGCGCGCCGCCGCGCTCCTCGATGGCGCGCACGAGGGTCTCGGCGCTCTCGGCGAGACGGCGGGACAGGGCCTCGCCGCGGGCATCCACCAGGGCGCCGAGCGCCGTGGCGCGGCGCTCGAACCCCGCCCCGAGGGCCTCGGTGCGGGCGTCGATCAGGCCGGCGAGCGCGGCCTCGCGGCGGCTGAGCGTCTCGGCCAGCGCCGCGTTGTGGGCGTCGACCTGCTCGGCATGGGCGCGGGCCCGCTCGTCGAGGGCGGCGACCAGGGCCGCTGTGCGCTCGTCCATGAGGCCCGCGAAGGCCTCGTGGCGGTCGTCGAAGGCGGTGGCCAGGGTGTCGGCCCGCTGCGCCACCAGGGTCGCGAACAGCCGCATGCGGCTGTCGATGCGCTGCGTGAACGCGTCGGCGCGGGCGTCGACGCCGCGGGCCAGGGCCTCGCTCTGCGCCTCGACGGCCTGCGCCAGGGCCGCGGTGCGGCCCTCGACCACGCCGTCCAGGGCGCGCAGCCGGGCGTCGAAGGTCTCCACGAGGGTGCCGGTGCGGCCCTCGACCGCGCCGTCCAGGGCGCGCAGGCGGGCGTCGAAGGTCTCCACGAGGGCGCCGGTCCGGTCCTCGACGGCGCCGTCCAGGGCGCGCAGGCGGGCGTCGAAGACCTCCACCAGGGCGCCGGTGCGGCCCTCGGCGGCCGCCACCAGGGCCTGGCCGCGGTCCTCCAGCAGGCCCTCGATCGCGGCGCGCGCCTGCTCGAAGGTCGCCCGCAGGGTCTCGACGCGCGCGTCGACCCGCTCGGACACGTCGCGGCCGGTGCCCTCGACCAGCGCGCCGAGGCGGTTCTGCACCCGGTCGAACAGGGTCTGCAGCTCGCCCGTCCGCTCCTTGAGGGTCTCGGCGAGGCGGGTCTCGCGCTCCTCGAGCAGGCCGGCAATGGCCGGGTTCACCCCCTCGATGGTCGCCTGGAGCGCCTGGGTGCGGTGCTCGATGGTGCCGGCGATCTGGCGGCCGCGGCTGTCCACGAGCCGGTCGATCTCGCCCTGCGCCCGCTCGAACAGGCCCTGGAGGTCGGACAGACGGGTGTCCAGCAGGTCCGCCATCTGGGCGGGCGCCGCGTCGAGGGTCGTGCGCAGGCCCTCGGTCCGGGCCGCGATCGCGTCGGCGACTTCCTGGCCGCGCCCGTCCACGAGGTCGCGCAGGCCGGCCTGGGCCTCCTCGAACAGGGTCTGCAGGCGCTGCGTGCGGGCGTCGAGGGTGGCGGCGAGCTGGCGCTCGCGGGTCTCCACCAGCGCCGAGACGGCGGCGGGCGCCTCCTCCAGCACCGCGCGGAGGGACTGGATGCGGGCGTCGACCGCGGCGGCGAAGCGGCCGCCGCCGCCCTCGACCACGCCGTCGAGGGCCGACTGGGCCTCCTCGAACAGGGTGCGCAGGGCCTGGGCCCGGGCGGTGAGGGTGTCGGCGAGGCGGTTGCCGCGGCCGTCGACCAGGTTCTCCAGGTGGCCCAGCCGCTCGTCGAACAGGCTGCCGAGCTGCCGGGTGCGGTCGTCCAGGGCGCCGGTGGCGGAGCCGAACGCGCCCTCCAGGGCGGCGACCATCGCCTGCCCGCGGCCGTCCAGCGCCTCGTGGATCGGCCCCATCCGGCCGTCCAGCGTGGCGGCCAGGGTGCCGGCGTGGTCGTCCAGCATGACGCGGATCTGGTTGGTCCGGTCGTCCAGCAGGGTGTGGACCGAGCGCACGCCCTCGTCGAGGAGGCCGCTGATGTCGGCGGTGCGGCTCGACAGGGTGTGGCCCAGGCGGCCCTCGCCGGCATCGAGCATCCGCTCGGCGTCCGCGATGGTCTGCTGGAGCTTGGCGAGCACGCTCTCGCCGCGCTGGTCGATGAGCTCGGCCAGCGAGCTGCCGCCGCGGTCGAGCAGGCGGGCCAGCTCGGTGATCCGGCCGCCGATCGCCCCGAACACGGCGCGGCCCTTCTCGTCGAGCTCGCCCGACATGGCGGCGATGCGCTCGTCGATGAGGCGGCCGAGCAGGTCGGCGCGCTCCGCGAAGGCCGCGTGCACGGCCTCGGTGCGGGCGGCGAGCGCCGCGTCGGCGCTCTCGGTGCGCTCGTCCACCAGCCGGATCATCGAATCCGCGCGGTTCGCCAGCGCGGCCTCCAGGCCGCGGGTGGCCTCCTCGATGGTGCCGGTGAGGGCGCGGACGCGCTCGGCCATGGCGCCGTCGAGGCCGCCGGTCCGGTCGGTGATCATCGCCACGAGGTCGCGGGTCCGGCCGGCGAGCTCCTCGTCGACAGCGCGGGTGCGCGCCTCGATCAGGCGGATCGCCTCGAAGGCCTGCACGCCGAAGCTCTCGTCCACGAGGCGGGCGCGCTGGTCCAGGGTCTCGGCGATCGCCTGCAGGCGGCCGATGACGCCGGTGTCGAAATGGCCGGCGCTCTCCTCGATCCGCCGGGCGATCTCGCCGGTGTGGCGGGCGATGTCCTGGCCGAGCCCGGAAGTGCGGCCCTCCAGCATCTCCATCAGGCCGCGATGGCCCTCGGCCATGATCCGGCCCATCTCGTCGGTCCGGGCGCGCAGCGCCTCGTCCACGGCGTTCGCGCGGCTGCCGAGATGGTCGTCGATCTGGCCGACCAGCGCTGCCACGGCGGCCGCGATGGCGGCGGCCCGCTCGGCGGAGCGCGTCTCCAGGCCGCCGAGATGGGTCTCGATCAGGCTGCCGGCCTCGCGGGCCCGGGTGGCGATCGTCTCGGCCACGGCCTCGCCCTTGCCGGTGAGGAGCCGGTCCATCTCCTCCAGCCGCGCGCCGACGGTCTCGCCCAGCGCGGCGGTGTCGCGGTTGATCCGGTCGGCCAGGATGTCGCCGCGCGCGATGGTCTCCTGCAGGGCGGCGAGGCGGTTGCCCAGCGTCTCGTCGATCGCCCGGACCCGGCCGTCGGCGGTCTCGGCGAAGCTCGCGCCGGTCTGGCTGAGGGTGTCGGCGATGCGGGCGCCCTGGCTCGCCACGGCGAGGACGATGTCGCGGCCGGTGCCGCTGATCCGGGCCTGGGTCTCGTCGGCGTGGCTGGCGAGCAGCTCGGCGACGCCGCGGCCGTGCTCGCCGAAGGCCGCTTCCATCTCGCCGATCCGGGCGGCGAGGTCGGCCGAGATCGCGCGGGCGGCCTCGGCGAGGCTGCCGGTGGCGTCGCCGGTCCGGGCGGCGAGCTCGCGGTTGAGGTCGTCGAGGGCGGCGCGGACCGCCGCGACGGCTTCCGTCCCGCGCGCGCCGAGCTCGGTGCCGGCGCGGTCGGCGGCGTCGCGGAACCGGGCGGTGAGGATCGCGGTCTCGGCCTCGACGGCGCCCGTGACCTCGCCCGAGGCGGTCCGCAGGGTGTCCAGCGCCTCGGCGAGCCGGGCGGCGGCGTCGCGCGTCTGCGTCTCGGCGGCCTGGCTCGCCTGATCGGCGGCGGCCCGCAGCGCGGCGGCCGCCTCCTCGGTGCGCGCCGACAGGGCGGCGGCGGAATCCGCGACCCGGCGCTCGAACACCCGCACGGCCTCGAGGGTGCGGGACTCGACCGCGCCGGTGGCGTCCTCGGCGGTGCCGCGCAGGGCGCTGGTGGCCGCGTCGGCGCCGCGCTGGAGCGCCGCGACCGCCTCGGCGGTGCGGCCGTCGATCTCGCCCGACAGGCCCTCGACCGTGCCCCGCAGCGACTGGACCGCCGAGGCGGCCCCGGTCTCGAAGCCCTGGCCCAGGGCCGCGAAGGCGGCCTCCAGGTTCGCCGCGACCGTCTCGGTCCGGTGCGCGATGCTGCCGCCGGCCCGCTCGGCCGCCGCCGCCACCCGGTGCTCCAGGTCGGCGGCCCGGACCGTCACGGTCTCGTCGAGGCGCGCCGCGATGCCGTCCATCCGCTCGGCGAGGGCGCCGCCGCGCTCCGACAGGGCCTCGGCGATCCGCTCGGCGGTGCCGACGAGGTCGTCGCGCACGGCGCCCGCGCGGGCCGCCAGGGTCTCGCCGGCGCCGCTCGCGGCGAGCGCCAGGGCGGCCTGGGCGTCGCGCCCGCGGCCCTCGATCGTCTCGGCGACCGACAGGCCGGCGCTCTCGATCTCGGCGCGCAGCGCGAGGCCGCGGCCGGCGATGTCCTGGGTCAGGGCCGAACCGGTCTCGGCGAAGCGGGCGGTGATCTCGGCGCCCATCGCGCCGAAGCGCTCGGTCAGCTCCGAGCCGCGCGACAGGAAGGCGGATTCGAGCCCCGTCACCGAGCGCTCGAACGTCTCGCGCACCGTGCCGGCCTGCCGCTCCAGCGCGTCGCTCACGCGGCTGCCGGTCTCCTCCAGGGTCCGGGTGAGGGCGCCGGCATTCTCCGACAGGCGCTCGGCCAGGGCGGTGCCGGCGGCCTGGAAGGCGCCGGTCGCGGTCCCGGCGCGGTCCTCGAAGCTGCGGGTCAGGGTCTCGCCGACCTCCTGGAAGCTGCCGCGCACCTCGTGGCTGGTGGCCGCCAGCGTGTCGATCAGGTCGCTGCCGCGGGCGGTCATCAGGTTGACCACCCGGTCGCCGGCCTCGCCCAGGGAGGCGGTGATCGCGGCGCCGCGGGTCTCCAGCGCGCCGGTCACGCGCTCGCCCGCGCCGGTCACCGCGGAGACGATCCGGTCGGAGGCGCCCTCCAGGTCCTGGCTCAGGCTCTGGTGCGACCCGGTGATGGCGCTGCGCACCCGCTCGGCGTTGGTGACGATCGCCTCGCGCTGGGCCACCAGCTCGTCCACGAGGGAGCGGATGCGGATCTCGTTGTCGGAATAGGCCCGCTCCAGGGTGGCGATCTCGCCCCGGACCAGGGTCTCCAGCTCGCCGGCCCGGGCGAGCGCCCGCTCGACGCCGTCGCCCACCGCCGCCACCTCGCGGCGCACGGTCTGCGACATGGTCAGGACCGCGTCGGTGGAGAAGCTCTCGGGCTCGGCCAGACGGACCGCGACCTCGCCGACCGCGCGGGCGACGAGGCGCATCTCCTGGGCGCGCACCGCCAGCATGGCGGCGATCACGAACAGCACAACCGGGCCGAACAGGGCCGCGGCGCCGACGCTCGCCTGGAGGGCGGAGAGGCCCGACACGACCGCGCGCAGGTCGCCCTCGGACTTCGCCCACGCGATCAGCACGAGGGCGCCGATCCAGACGGCGCCGGCGGCGAGGGCGAGCAGGTAGGGCTTGGGCGAGGAGCGCACCCGCAGGGTCTGCTGCAGGATGCCGATGTTGCGCCGGTCGTCGTTGGCCACGAGCGAGCGGTCGGGGGGCAGGAGGCCGCCCTCGCGGCGGGGGCGGTCCAGGCCCGGCGGCGGCAGGTCGGAGGCGAGCGGCGGGTCGAGGTCGAGGCGCGGCGGCATGGTCCGGCCGGCGTCGAGGCCGCCGTCGCGCAGCGGGTCGGCGTCACCGACATCGGGCAGGCGCGGCTCGGCGCGGCCGTCGGTGCCGTTCGGCGTCAGGGCGTCGAGGTTCAGCGCCTGCTCGATCGCAGAGAGCGCGGCCTCGGCCGGGTCCTTCAGCTTCTTCTCGGTCGCCATTCAACGCCTCGTTACACGGGTTCACCGGCGCCTGGGGAGGCTTGAGCCGGAGACGCAACGCCCCGTTTACCATTACAAGACTAAACTCGGGCAGCGACTGCCGATACCCGAGCCCTCGACCGGCCCCAGAAAACGTTAACCGAATGGTTACCGGGCCCGTCGCTCACCGCCTCCACCATCCTGCCGCAGGGGAGGGGTCCGGCGCGATCCCCACCCGGCGAATCAGGGGGTGAATTGTGTGGATCAGATCCGCAATCCCCGACGAATCCGGATGCCGGGAGCCTGAGCATGCAGGCCATCGACCCCGCGGAACTCGAGGCGCAGACCGGCGGCGACGCCGAGCTGGCCCGTGAGGTTCTGGAGCTGTTCGCCGGCCAGTGCCGGTCGATCCTGCCGCGCCTCGCGGACCCGGCCCTGCCGCGGGAGCAGCGCGCCGACCTCGCCCACACCCTGAAGGGCTCGGCCGCGGGCGTCGGGGCGGTTCACGTGCGCGCCCTGGCGGACGCCGCGGAGACGCGCCTGCGCGCCGGCGCCGGGGCCGTGCCGGTCGACGACCTCGCGGCCGCGGTCGCGCGGGCCCTGGCGGAGATCGCGGAGGCGCGCGCCTGACGGTGTCGCCGCGATGCGGCGATCGATCCGGGATTGGTGTCTAATGCCGCGCTTGCATTCCGCGTTTCCAGCCGCCAAGCAGGCACGCCGCCCGTCGGACAGAGTGCGCTCGACGCGAGCCCGGAGCCCCCAGCATGCCCAAGATCACCTACGTCGACCACGCCGGGACGGAACGGACCGTCGAAGGCAGCGTCGGCGCGACCGTGATGGAGACGGCTATGCGCAACAACGTCCCGGGCATCGACGCGGAGTGCGGCGGCGCCTGCGCCTGCGCCACCTGCCACGTCTACGTGGCCGACGCCTGGATCGACACGGTCGGCAAGGCGCAGGACATGGAGCAGGACATGCTGGATTTCGCCAGCGACGTCCGCGAGAATTCCCGCCTGTCCTGCCAGATCAAGATCACGCCGGCGCTGGACGGCCTCGTGGTGACGACCCCGCCCCAGCAGGGCTGACACGGCCGCCGTTCGGGTCTCGTCGATCCCCCGGTCATCGCGCGCGCAGCGAAGCGACCCCGGGCCGGCGCGACCGCATGCGCGTGGCGCCGCCGGGTCGCTTCGCTCCGCGCGCCGAGACGGCACGGCGTCCGGCCGCATCGCGCTCGAAGGCCGCGATCCCGCCTGTCACCGCACCAGCGCCCGCGCCGCCGCGTCGAGCCCCTCCAGGGTGAGGGGGAACATCCGGCCGGCGACCAGCCGCTGCACCATCCCGATCGACTGGGTGTAGCCCCAGTGCGTCTCGGGCACCGGGTTGAGCCACGCCGCCTTCGGGAAATGATCGAGGAGCCGCTGCATCCAGACGGCGCCGGACTCCTCGTTCCAGTGCTCCACCGAGCCGCCGGGCGTGGCGATCTCGTAGGGGCTCATCGAGGCGTCGCCCACGAAGACCAGCCGGTAGTCGCTGCCGTAGGTGCGGATCACGTCGAGGAGCGGCGTCCGCGCCTCGTGCCGCCGCCGGTTCTCGGTCCAGACCGCCTCGTAGGGGCAGTTGTGGAAGTAGTAGTGGGCGAGGTGCTTGAACTCCGAGCGCGCCGCCGAGAACAGCGCCTCCGCCTGCTCGATGTGCCAGTCCATCGAGCCGCCGACGTCCAGGAACAGCAGCACCTTCACGGCGTTGCGCCGCTCCGGCCGCAGCTTCACGTCGATGTAGCCCTGGCGGGCGCTCGCGCGGATCGTGCCGTCGAGGTCGAGCTCCTCGGCCGCCCCGGTCCGGGCGAAGCGGCGCAGGCGCCGCAGCGCGAGGCGCATGTTGCGCGCGCCGATCTCCCGGTCGTCGTCGAGGTCCTTGAACTCGCGCTTGTCCCAGACCTTCACCGCCCGGAAGTTGCGGTTGCCGTCCTGACCGATGCGGATGCCCTCGGGATTGTAGCCGTAGGCGCCGAAGGGCGAGGTCCCGCCGGTGCCGATCCATTTCGAGCCGCCCTGGTGGCGCCCCTTCTGCTCGGCGAGGCGCTGCTTCAGGGTCTCGAACAGCTTGTCCCAGCCGAGCGCCTTCAGCTCCGCCTTCTCGGCCTCGGTCAGGTACTTCTCGGCGAGCTTCCTCAGCCATTCCTCGGGAATGGCTGAGGGCTCCACCGCCTCGCCGAGGGTCTCCAGCCCCTTGAACACCGTGCCGAACACCCGGTCGAACCGGTCGAGATGCGCCTCGTCCTTCACCAGAGCCGCGCGCGACAGGAAGTAGAACGCCTCGACGTCGTGCTCCGCGAGGCCCCGGTCCAGGGCGCCGAGCAGGGTCAGGTATTCCTTCAGGGAGACGGGGACCTTGGCGTCCCGGAGGGCCGTGAAGAACTGCAGCAGCATCCCGGGAGAACGCGCCAGCCGGGCGCCCGGGTCAAGCCCGCGCGAATCGGTCGGCGCCCCGCCGGGCGGGGCAGGACTTTCCCGGAAGACTTCCGAGTCTTCGACGATGGTCGACAAGATTCCGCCCGGTCGGCATCGCCGATTCCGGGACACGAGCGAGTCTCTCCGTCCCGTTGGGACTCATAACCTGGGTATAAGTCGTCGAATCTGTTGATATGTGGCCGGACGGGCCTCGCCCAGTCACTCAATCGGTCATGGGAATCGCTCAACTCGGGACATCGAGTGTGTGCGGACGCGGCGACGCGGCCCACACGGAGCTGGCGAGGAGACCTGCGATGGCGGTCGTCCTGCGGAATCTGACGGAATTCAAGCGGTTTCTCGGGAAGCCGGGGGCGACGATTCAGCTGGTGCGCAACACCTTCATGGACCGCCAGCCGGAGGCGACCCGGGACGCCTATCGCGACAAGGGCATGTACGCCCCGCGGGCGGTGCAGGCCCTGTCGCGCAAGGCCGCGGTCTTCACCCTGCGGGGCTATCCCGGGACGGTCTGGCTCTACTGGGACAAGGGCGCCCGCGGCTGGCGCTTCTCCGGCGACACCGTGACGGTGCCCCTGGTCACCGGCCTCGGGCCGGCGGACGAACTGGTCTACCGCTGCAGCTTCGCCGACGGGTTCGAGCCGGCGCCCCGCAGCCGCGTGGCGCGGCGGGCCAAGCACGAGGACGCGCACCCGGTCCTGATCTGAGGAGGCCCGCGGCCCGGGCCTCTCGGTCCGCGCCGCGCGGCCTCCTCGCGCCCGCCGCCTCAGGCCTCCTGACCGGCCGCCTCCTGGTGTCCGACTTCCTGGCGTCCGACCTCCTGGCGCTCGGGCTCCCGCTTGACCGGGGCCTTGCCCAGCGCCTTCCCGACGGTCCGCCGGGCCCGGAAGATCGGCTTCGACTCGCTCTCGCGCTTCTTCAGCAGGGCGCGATACTCGTCCCGCCGCTCGTGGATCGACGCGATCACCAGCCCCATCGGCACGCCGACATCGACCAGCACGGCCTCCGACAGCTGCAGCGACGCCTCGATCGTCTCCGGCACCGCGTCGTCGACGCCGAGCTCGTAGAGCGAGGAGGCGTGGCGGGCGTCGCGGGCCCGGGCCACGATGGTCAGGTCCGGCCGCTCGGCGCGGGCCGCCGCCACCGCCGCCTCGACGGCGCGGGGATTGTCGAGGGTGACGACCAGCGCCCGGGCCGTGGCGATGTCGCAGCGGCGCAGCATCTCGGTGTTGCCGCTGTCGCCGAAATAGACCGGCGCGCCGGCGCGGCGCTGCTCGGCGACCCGGGCGGCGTCGGAATCGAGGGCGAGGTACGGGATCTTGTGCCGCTCCAGCATCTCGCCGACCTGCCGGCCGACGCGGCCGAAGCCGGCCACGATCACCCGGTTCTCCACGCGCTGCGGCCACGGCTCGGCCTTGGCGGTGGCCTGGGCGCCGGCCGTCGCCCGCAGCTTGAGCCGGCGGCCGACGGCGGCGAGCGCCGGGATCATGATCATCGTGACCGTGGTCACCACGAGGGCCGCCGCGCCGACCTCCTCCGGCACCAGCCCGGTCGCCATGGCGCCGCCGATCAGCACGTAGGCGAACTCGCCGCCCGGACCGAGCAGGAGCGCCGTCTCCAGCGCCACCGGCCGGGGGATCTTCAGGACGGGGGCCGCCATCATCACCACGGCGGCCTTGATCAGGACCAGCGCCAGCGACAGGCCGATGATCGCGCCCGGCGTCGCCATGAGCTGCGCCGGATCGAGGTTCATGCCCACCGAGACGAAGAACACGCCGAGCAGCAGGCCCTTGAACGGGTCGATCGTCGCCTCGATGGCCCGGCGGTACTCGGTCTCGGCCAGCAGCAGGCCGGCCACGAAGGCGCCGAGCGTCATCGACAGGCCGCTCGCCGCCGCGGTCAGCGCCGTGCCGACGATGACCAGCAGGCAGGCGGCCATGAACAGCTCGGTGGAGCGCGTGCGCGCCACGAGCTGGAACAGCGGGCGCAGGGCGAGGCGGCCCGCCACCACGATCAGCACCAGCGCGATCGCCGCCTGGCCGAGCGCCATGGCGAGCGCCCAGCCCTTGTCGCCGCCGTCGTCGCGGCCGAGCACCGCGATCGCGAACAGGACCGGCGCCACCGCCAGGTCCTGGAACAGCAGGACCGCGAAGCTGGTGCGGCCCGTGGGCGCGTTCAGCCGCTTCTGCTCGGCCAGGACCGGCAGCACCACGGCGGTCGACGACAGGGCGAGGCCGATGCCCACGATCACCGCGCCGGTGAGCGGCACGTTGAGCCCGTAGAGGATCGCCCCGAGGATCAGCGCGGAGCAGCCCACCTGCAGGGAGCCGAGGCCGAAGACCAGCCGGCGCAGCACCCGCAGGCGCTCCCAGGACAGCTCGATCCCGATCATGAACATCAGGAAGATCACGCCGAACTCGGCGAGGTGCGAGATCTCGGCCCGGTTGCCGATGGTGAAGAGGTGCACGGAGGGATAGGTGTCGGCCAGCCGGCCGAGGCCGAAGGGGCCGAGCAGGGCGCCGGCGCCGATGAAGCCGAGCACCGGCGAGATCCGCAGGCGGTGGAACAGCGGCACCACGATGCCCGCCGTGACGAGAAACAGGATCGCTTCCTTGTAGGAGCCGGCGTGGACCTCTGGCATCGGCGGCGGATCGAACCTCGTCTCTCGGGGCAGGGGGATGCCGATCACGGCTGCGCGATCATGGGTCGCCCCCGCCCTCGGGGCAACCGGATTCGGGTCGCGACCGGCCCCGCGGATGTGCGTTCCGACACAAGCCGGATACAGGCGCGGGTGAGACATTTCGGTCACCGGCGCGCGGGATGCGGACGGCATCCAGAGGCGGCGCGCGCGGAGGGCGTGCAACCCGGCTCAAAATCGGCACAATGCGCGCATACACGCCTGAGTTAACCGGGGGTTAAGCTCGGCCGGGCCCCGCCCGGAACTGGACCGATGGATGCGACGAGGCCGATGATCTCCATCAAATCGATATTTGCCGGTCCGACAGCGCCTCCCAGCCGCGACATCGAGCGCGAGAAGCGCGAGTGGAAGCTCGAGTCGGACCGCTGGCGCCACCAGCGCCACGTCGAGAAGGGCTACCGCATCAAGTGGGGCTACGTGGCGATCGCGTACCTCGTCGAGTTCATGGTGATCGGCGCCTCGCTCTGGGGCGCGTGGCTGTTCGCGGGCGTCTACAGCGACGGCGACTGGCACGCCTTCTACTTCATGCTGCTGGCGCCGCTGGTCTACGCCGCGGTCGAGCTGTGCCGCGTGCCGCTCGGCATCCTGGCCCGGACCCAGCGCTCCTACTTCGTGCGCGGCCTCGCCGTGCTGGGCATCATCTTCGCGGCGGGCGTGACCACCAAGTCGGTGTCGCAGCTCGGCGAGATGATGTTCCATCCCCGCCTGATGGAGGCGGCCCGGACCAAGACCGCCCTGAAGGACGCCCAGGCCGACCGCGCCACGATCGGCGACCGGATCAAGGCGGCGGACGAGCGCGTGGCGCAGTACACGGCCGAGCTCGACCAGATCGAGAAGCGCTCCGCCGACAACGCCCAGCAGCTCGCCGGCCTGCCGGCCCAGCGCTGCGAGCGGGTCTTCGGCACCAACAGCAAGGGCCGCAAGTACCAGAACCTGAAATGCGTGGCCGATCCCCGCGTCGCCGCCCTGTCGCAGGGCGTCGCCAAGGCGTCCGCCGACCGCGCCGGGATGATCAAGGACCTGGAGGAGGCCCGCAAGGCGCGCGCCGCCCTCGATCCGGGCGCCGCCGACCGGCGCGTGGCCGATGCCGAGCAGGGCTACCGGAACGCGGTCAACCGCTCGCAGCTCCACTCCTTCACCGCCATGGTCTACGGCGTCGACCCGATCGACGTGACCGAGAGCCAGGTCCACGCCTTCCTGCGGATCTTCGTGTTCCTGCCCGCGGTCTGCGCGGCCTTCGCGTCGACGATCCTGGCGCTGTGCGCGGTCTCGACCCGCCGGACCTTCATGGACGAGGACGATCTCGGCGCCGCCGTGAACCCGGAGGCGGCCCCCTACATGCTCGACGCGATCGCCGACGCCCTGCGCTCGCATCCCGAGCCGATCCTGCCGCGGGCCGCCAACGCGTCGGGCGCGGTGATCCCGATGAACCGGCCGGCCCAGGGCCAGCAGGCGCTGCCGAACCAGACCCATCCGGGCCCGACCCTCCCTGCCGCTGGAGCCGGCGCATGAACTACGTCGCCAGCGGGACCCCCGAGAACATCGCCCTCGCCCAGCAGGTGAATTCCCGCCTGCGGGCGGATTCGAGCTACGTCGCCGCCCGGGCCTTCCTGTTCCGGGCGCTGGGCTTCGGCGCCTTCGCGTGCCTCGCCGGCATCGGCGTCGGCGCGGCGGCCTACGGCTGGGCGACCCTCAACCAGTTCGACACCGCGGCCGAGAAGATCGCCGCCGCCATGCAGGCCGCGCTCTCGGACGTGACCCTGAAGACCAAGGGCGAGGTCACGCTCACCGACAACGTGCTGAAGCTCGAGGGCCTGCCCAAGGCCTCCGCGACGCCGACGCCGACCAAGGCCCAGCTCGGCAGCGACGCCGCCCCGGCCTCCAAGGCGGCGGTGAACACGACCTTCACGGTGTTCAAGCAGGTGCCCTACCTCGACGGGCAGATCGTGACCGGCTGGAACTTCAAGGACAGCGCCGAGCAGCCCTACCAGCAGTACTGCTACTTCTCCCGCCGCTCCAACGAGGCGAAGGGCCAGGTCGAGATCAAGATCGACCTCGCCATGGACGGCAAGACCCTGCCGCAGCCGCAGAAGTCGGACGTCAACCTGGAGATCCTGGCCCGGAACTGCGTCTGGCACGAGAAGGGCTGAGATCGCTCGCGGCGATACCGTCCTCGCGAGCGGAGCCGAGCAATCCGGGGCGACGCCACGCCCCGGAACGTCGCGCTGCCCTGGGTCACGTCGCATCGCCCGTGATGACGGAGTTCGGACAGGCCCGGCCGGACGGGCTCGGCGCTTGCGGCCCGGCGGCGCGGCGCGCTACCCCTGGGCCCGAGCCCCTCTCTCCGAGACCGCGATGCGCTTTTCCGGAACCGAGACCTACGTCGCGACCCCCGACCTCACCGCGGCGGTCAACGCCGCCGTGGTCCTGGAGCGGCCGCTCCTGGTGAAGGGCGAGCCCGGGACCGGCAAGACCGTGCTGGCCGAGGAGATCGCCAAGGGGCTGAACGCGCCGCTGATCGTCTGGAACATCAAGTCGACCACGAAGGCGCAGCAGGGCCTGTACGAGTACGACGCGGTCTCGCGCCTGCGCGACTCCCAGCTCGGCGACCCGCGGGTCTCGGAGATCGGCAACTACATCCGGCGCGGCAAGCTCTGGGAGGCGTTCACCGCGCCCGAGCGCCCGGTCCTGCTCATCGACGAGATCGACAAGGCCGACATCGAGTTCCCCAACGACCTGCTGACCGAACTCGACCGGATGGAGTTCCACGTCTACGAGACCGGCGAGACCGTGAAGGCCGTGCGCCGGCCGATCGTGATCATCACGTCGAACAACGAGAAGGAGCTGCCGGACGCGTTCCTGCGCCGCTGCTTCTTCCACTACATCAAGTTCCCCGACGCCGAGACGCTGCAGCGCATCGTCGACGTCCACTATCCGGGCATCAAGCACCGCCTCGTCGAGGAGGCGCTGCGGACCTTCCTGGCGATGCGCGAGGTCCCGGGCCTTAAGAAGAAGCCCTCGACCTCGGAGCTGCTCGACTGGCTGAAGCTCCTCGTCTCCGAGGACATCGCCCCCGAGACCCTGCGCGAGCAGGACGGCCGCAAGCTGATCCCGCCGCTGCACGGGGCGCTCCTGAAGAACGAGCAGGATGTCAGCCTGTTCGAGAAGCTGGCCTTCATGATGCGCCGGGACCAGCGCGGCGGCTGAGGCCGGCGGGAAGACCCGAGGACTCCCGCGAGAGGAGCCCGGGACAGGGAGAGGAGCGTGCGGCATGGGCGAGATCGCGATCGTCGGCGGCGGCGTGATGGGGCACGGCATCGCCCTGGTGCTGGCGCTCGCCGGCCACGGCGTGCGGCTCACCGACACGCGGCCCGAGACCCGCGCGCGGATCCCCGCCCTGATGGACTCGGCCCTCGCGACCCTGCGGGAGGCCGGCGCCGCCCCGGAGGGCTGGGATGCCGCGCGGCTGGCCCGGGCCGTCCGGGTCGAGGCGGAGCTCGGCGCGGCGGTGTCGGGCGCCGGTCTCGTGATCGAGGCGATCACCGAGGACCCGGAGGCCAAGGGCGCGCTCTTCTCCGAGCTCGACCGGCTCTGCCCGGCCGACGCGGTCCTCGCCAGCAACACCAGCTACCTCGACGTCTTCCCGCTGATCCCGGAACGCCGGCAGGCGCGGGCGCTGATCCTGCACTGGTACACGCCGCCCTACATCGTCGACCTGGTCGACGTGGTGCCGGGGCCCGGCACCGATCCGGCGGTGATCGCCGCCATGGCCGAGTTCGTGCGTGGCCTCGGCCAGGTCCCGATCGTCCTGAAGCGCTTCATCCCCGGCTACGTCGCCAACCGCATCCAGCAGGCGATCAGCGCCGAGGTGTTCCGGCTCCTCGACGAGGGCGTGGCCGCGCCGCGGGACATCGACGACGCGATCGTCCACGGGCTCTCCTTACGCATCCCGATCCTCGGCCACCTCGCCAAGGCCGACTTCACCGGCCTGGAGCTGACGCAGCGGGCGCTCGCCAACGGCAGCTACGCGCCGCCGCCGCCGCGCACCCGGTCCGAGACCCTCGACGCCCTCTGCGCCGCCGGCCGGACCGGGGTGATGGCGGGGCGCGGCTACTTCGACTGGGGCGGGCGCGCGCCCGAAGAGCTGTTCCGCGAGCGCGACCGCAAGCTCCTGGCGCTCAAGGCGGCGATGGCCGGGATCGGCCGGATGGAGGGAACATGATCGGAGCGGACCTGTCCGGGCGGCGCGTCCTCGTCACCGGGGCCTCCTCGGGCATCGGGCTCGCGACCGTCGCGATCTTCGCCCGCAACGGCGCCGCGGTGGCGCTGAACCACCTGCCCGACGATGCCCGCGGCCCGGCCGAGGTCGCCCGGCTCGCCGGGGAGGGCCTCTCGGTGATCGCGCTGCCCGGGGACGTGTCGCGGGCGGGCGAGGCCGAGGCGATGGTGGCGGCCGGCATCGACCGGCTCGGCGGCCTCGACGTGCTCGTCAACAATGCCGGGACGTCGGCCACGACCGCGCCCATCGCGTTCGAGGATCTCGACGCGATGAGCGAGGAGTTCTGGGCGACGATCCTCGCGACCAACCTGCTCGGGCCGTTCCGCTGCGCCCGGGCCGCGGCCGCGACCCTCAAGGCGAGCCGCGGCGCCATCGTCAACACCGCCTCGGTGGCCGGTCTCGGGCGGCGCGGCTCGTCGGTCGCCTACGCGGCCAGCAAGGCCGGGCTGATCAACCTGACCCGCAGCCTCGCCCGGGCGCTGGCGCCGGAGGTGCGCGTCAACGCCGTCGCGCCGGGCCTCGTCGCCACGCCCTGGACCGACCCCTGGTCGGAGGAGCGCAAGGCCGCGACGGTGGGGCGCACCATGCTCGGCCGCATGGCCCGCCCGGAGGACATCGCCGAGACGATCTTCTTCCTGAGTGCCGGCGCGGCCTACATCACGGGCGAGACGATCACGGTCGACGGCGGAGCGATCTGACGCGCGGGGAGCACACACATGGCGAGCACCACCGTCATCACCTGCGCCCTCACGGGCTCCTTCGACACGCCGCGGAAGAACCCGGCCGTGCCGGTGAGCCCGGAGGCGATCGCCGAGTCGGCGCTCGAGGCCGCCGCCGCCGGGGCCGCGGTGGTGCACATCCACGTCCGCGAACCCGAGACCGCCGCGCCGAGCATGGAGCTCGCCCATTACCGCGAGGTGGTGGAGCGGATCCGCGCGAGGAACGACGCCGTGATCCTCAACCTGACCACGGGGGCGGGGGGTCGGTTCGTGCCGGGCGATCCCGACCCGGCGGTCGCCGGCCCGGGCACCACCTTCGTCAGCCCGGAGGTGCGCACCCGGCACGTCGGCGCGCTGCGGCCGGAGATCTGCACCCTCGACATCGCCACGATGAATTTCGGCGAGCACCTGTTCCTCAACACGCCGGGCCATCTGCGGGCGATGGCGGGTCACATCCGCGACGCGGGCGTGAAGCCCGAGATCGAGGTGTTCGACCTCGGCCAGATCGAGCTGGCCCGGCACCTGATCGCCGAGGGGCATCTGGCGCGCCCGCCCCTGTTCCAGATCTGCCTCGGCATCCCCTGGGGCGCCCCGGCGACGCCCGAGACGCTCGTGGCGATGCGGGCGCGGCTGCCGGAGGACGCGGTCTGGTCGGCCTTCGGCATCGGCCGGGAGGAGTTCCCGATCCTCGCGGTGGCGGCCGGGATGGGCGGCAACGTCCGGGTCGGGCTGGAGGACAACCTGTACCTGTCGAGGGGCCGGCTCGCGCCGAGCAACGCCGCCCTGGTGGAGAAGGCGGTGAGCCTGCTGGCCCATCTCGACCGGGAGCCGGCCACCCCCGATCAGGCGCGGGCGATCTTCGGGTTGACGCCGCCGGGCGGTTGAGCGGCCGATCGCCGCCGCACACCCGTCATCACGACCGTGGCGCTGCTGGATCGCTCCGCTCGCGAAGACGGCGGTGTCGTCTCGCGTGGTGAAGGCTGTCCCTGACGGATCGCCGGCATCCTCACGCGCACCCGTTCCAGCCGCGATCCGCCGCGGATAGTCTGCCTTCGGAAACGTCCCGAGCGGCGATCAACGCGGCCGGGAGAGATTCGACAGGGAGAGAGACATGCTGCTCCGCCACCGCGCCGCGGCGCTGCTCGGGAGTCTGTGCGCGCTCGGCGCCGGCGCGGCGCTCGCGGCCGACCTCGTGCCGGTGAAGATCGGCGTGCTGAACGACCGCTCCGGCGTCTACTTCGACTCCACCGGCGAGGGCTCGGTGGTCGCCGCCCGGATGGCGGTCGAGGATTTCAAGCCGGAGGCGCACGGGCTGAAGGTCGAGGTCGTCGCCGCCGACCACCAGAACAAGCCCGATGTCGGCGCCTCCATCACCCGGCAATGGTACGACCGCGACGGCGTCGACGCGGTGTTCGACGTCCCCACCTCCTCGGTGGCGCTCGCCATCGCGCAGATCACCAAGGAGAAGAACAAGGCCTTCATCAACTCGGGCGGCGGCACCGCCGACCTGACCGGCCCGGCCTGCACGCCCAACACCGTGCACTGGACCTACGACACCGCGGCGCTGGCCAACGGCACCGGCAAGGCCATCCTCAAGCGCGGCGGCAAGTCCTGGTACTTCATCACCGCCGACTACGCCTTCGGCCTCGCCCTTGAGCGCGACACCAAGGCGGTGGTGGAGAAGAACGGCGGCAAGGTCGTCGGCGGCGTGCGCACGCCGTTCCCGAACCCGGACTTCTCCTCGTTCCTCCTCCAGGCCCAGGCCTCGGGCGCGCAGGTGATCGGGCTGGCCGATGCCGGCCTCGACGCCGCCAACGCCATCAAGCAGGCGCACGAGTTCGGCATCCGCCAGGGCGGCCAGACGCTCGCGGCCCTGCTGATCGCCATCACCGACATCCACTCGCTGGGCCTGGACGTGGCGCAGGGCCTCGCCTTCACCGCCTCGTTCTACTGGGACCTCAACGACGGCACCCGGGCCTTCGCGGAGCGGTTCGAGAAGCGCATGCCCGGCAAGAAGCCGACCTCGTACCAGGCGGGCGTCTACGCCAGCACGCTCCACTACCTGAAGGCGGTGGCGGCCCTGCACTCGGCCAGGGACGGCGCCGCCGTGGTCGCCAAGATGAAGGAGATGCCGACCGACGACCCGCTGTTCGGCAAGGGCACGATCCGGCCGGACGGGCGCAAGATCCACCCGATGTACCTGTTCGAGGCCAAGGCGCCGTCCGAGTCGAAGGGCGCGTGGGACCTCTACAAGGTGCTGGAGACGATCCCGGCCGAGCAGGCGTTCCGCCCGATGAGCGAGGGCGGCTGCCCGATGCTCGCCGATATGACGGCGAAGTAGGCGCCGGGTCGATCGTTGCGGCACCGCCGTCCTTGCGAGCGGAGCGAGGCACTCCAGACAGCGCGACGCCGACCGTCGTCGCGCGGCCCTGGGTCACTTCGCTGCGCTCGCGATGACGGGGAGGGAGAGCGCAACCGAAGCGTCCGGACGGGAACCGTTCACGCCGCCCCGATCCGATCCAGCGCCGCCATCGCCTCATCCGGGAGCGCGAGCGCGGCCGCCGCGAGGTTCTCGCGCAGATGGCCGAGCGAGGAGGTCCCCGGGATCAGCAGGATGTTGGGCGACCGGCGCAGCAGCCACGCCAGCGCCACCTGCATCGGCGTCGCGCCGAGCCCGGCCGCGACCTCGGACAGCGTGCCCGACTGCAGCGGGCTGAACCCGCCCAGCGGGAAGAACGGCACGTAGGCGATCCCGGCCGCCGCCAGATCGTCGATGAAGGCGTCGTCGCCCCGATGGGCGAGATTGTACTGGTTCTGCACGCAGACGATGTCGGTGATCCGGCGCCCCTCGGCGACCTGACGCGGCGTGGCGTTGCTCAGGCCGATCCGGCGGATCAGCCCCTGGCGCTGAAGATCCGCCAGCACGGTGAGCGGCGCCTCGATCGGGCCCTCTGCCGGCCCGTGGACGTCGAACATCAGGCGCAGGTTGACCACGTCGAGGGCGTCGACGCCGAGGTTGCGCAGGTTGTCGTGGACCGCCTGGGCGAGCTCCTCGGCCGAGAAGGCCGGGTTCCACGAGGCGTCGGCCCCGCGCCTGGCGCCGACCTTGGTGACGATCACGAGCCCGTCCGGGTAGGGGTGCAGCGCCTCGCGGATGATCCGGTTGGTGACGTGCGGCCCGTAGAAGTCGCTGGTGTCGATGTGGTCGACGCCCGCCGCCACGGCTTCCCGGAGCACCGCGACCGCGGCGGCGCGGTCCTCGGGCGGCCCGAACACGCCGGGCCCGGCGAGCTGCATGGCCCCGTAGCCGAGCCGCTTCACGGTGCGGTCGCCGAGGGGGAAGGTCCCGGCCTGCGCGATGTCGGTCATGACGTATCTCCTGTGGGCGCCCCGGATGTAGACGCCCGGTTTTGCGCCGATAAGCCGTGACAATCGGCACGGCCTGTGCGGATTCTCGAACGATGACCCGGGATCTCACCGACCTCGCCGCCTTCGTGACCGTGGCGCGGGCCGGCGGGTTCCGCGAGGGCGCCCGCGCCGGGGGCGGGAGCGCGTCGAGCCTCAGCGAGGCGGTGCGCCGGCTGGAGGCGGGGCTCGGCGTGCGCCTCCTGAACCGCACCACCCGCAGCGTCGCGCCGACCGAGGCCGGGACCCGCCTGCTGGAGCGTCTCGGCCCGGCCCTCGCCGAGGTGGAATCCGCCCTCGACGTGGTGAACGGGTTCCGCGACCGTCCCGCGGGCACGCTCCGGCTCAACGTTCCGCTGAGCGCCGCCCGGCTGGTGCTGCCGGCGCTCGTGCCGCCCTTCCTGGCGGCCTACCCGGAGATCCGCCTGGAGGTGGTGGTCGAGGACGGGTTCGTGGACGTGCTGGCGGCAGGCTGCGACGCCGGCATCCGCTACGACGAGCGGCTGGAGCAGGACATGATCGCCGTGCCGATCGGCCCGCGGCGGCAGCGCTTCGCCACGGCGGCGTCCCCGGCCTATCTCGACCGGCGCGGCCGGCCGGAGCATCCGCGGGACCTCCTCGACCATGCCTGCCTGCTCGGCCGCTTCCCCAGCGGCGCGCTGACGGCGCCGTGGGAGTTCGAGCGCGACGGCGCGATCGTCCGGGTAGACCCGACCGGGCCGCTGATCGTGCGGGTCGGCGCCAGCGACCTCGCGGTGGAGGCCGCGGTCGCCGGCACCGGGATCGTCCACCTGTTCGAGGACTGGCTGCGGCCGCGGCTCGACGGCGGCGCCCTGGAGCCGGTGCTGGAACCCTGGTGGCAGGACTTCCCCGGCCCGTTCCTCTACTACCCCGGCCGGCGGCACCTGCCGGCGCCGCTGCGCGCCTTCGTGGACTTCGTCGGCGCGCAGGCGTCGCGCGCTAGAACCGCAGGGTGAAGCCGCCCGTCACGGCCTGATCCCGCGCGCGGGCGCCGGTCTGGCCCGTGTAGGCCACGCCCAGGCTCGCGTCCGGCGTCACCGCCAGCTCGAGCCCGACCTGCGCCACCAGCGCGTCCCGGTCGATCGGCACCCCCGCGCTCAGGAAGGCCGGACCGCCCGCGCCGAAGGCCAGCAGCGCGGTCGGCACCACGTCGCCGAACGCCCGCCGGTAGCCGACGAGGCCCCGCAGCGTCACCGGCCGGCTCAAGCCCAGGTCCAGGCGCGTCTGCGCCCGAACCCCCACGGTCGCCGCGCCGAGATCGTAGTCCCGCGCGACGCTCGCCAGCGCCGCCGCGCCCCCCGTCTCCGCGAAGGCGCCGCGCCGGATGCCGACATACGCCCCGCCCGCGAACGGCTCGACGGACGCGCCCGCCGGCTGCCCCAGCGCGATCCGCCAGCCGATCTCGCCGAATGCCTGCACCGTGTGGCCGCCGCCGTGCCCGCTCAGCGTGTCCGACAGCCCGTACGCCACGGCCCGGCGGGTGCGCGCGTCCGTCTCGGCGTAGAGGGCGCCCAGCCGCAGCGCCAGCGGGCCGCGTTCGTAGCCGCCGTACAGGCCGCCGAAGCCGCTCTTGAGCGTCGCGCTCTCCGCCCGGCTCAGGCCGCCCACCCGGGCCGCGCTGGCGAGATCGGCCTCGGTGTAGCCGCCGACCACGCCGACGCGCGGCCCGCTGGCCAAGCGCACGTCCGCGCCCGCCGCGAAGCCGGCGATCTGCCGGTTCAGGTCGAAGGCGTTGCCGCCGCCGCCGGCCGTGCCGAAGGCGCCGAAACCCTGGCCCCAGACCCCGAACACCTGCGGGTCGAGCGTAGGCACCGGCACGTCGGCCACCACCGGGGCCCGGCCGGGCAGGTCGGCGGCGTCGGCGGCCGGCAGGCGGCCGTCGTCGAGGCCTGTGCCGGGGCCGCCCCAGCGCAGCCGGTCGAGCACGGCCTCGCGCACGAAGTAGGCGGTCTCGTAGGCGGTGGACACGGTGCCGGCGTGGATGTCGCCGGCCAGCGCCCGGAAGCCGCTACCGGCCTCGTCGGCCGTGAAGGCGACCGCCGCGTCGTAGAGCCGGCCCGATCCGGCGGCCTGGATCGCGTTGGCGGCGGCCGCGCCGTTGCGGCCGGTGGCGGAGGCGGCGAAGGGCACGTCGTTGCGGGTCAGCGTCAGGTCGACCGCGTCGCTCCGGTAGCGCAGGCCCGGGCTGAGGAAGGCGAGGTTCGCGGTCACGCCGGCGAACCGGCCGGAGACGCCGCCGGCGGCGGAGAGGATCGTGTAGGTGGTGCGCGGGTTGTAGGCGCCCGGGGCGGCGCGCACCTGGACGGTGCCGCCCGACAGGGTGGCGGTGCCGGTCGCGGCGATCCGGTCCGCCTGTCCGGCGGCGCCGGCCTCGACCCGGTAGACGGAGCCCGGCGCGAAGGCGACATGGCCGGCGGCGGTGAGGGTCCCGATGGAATTGCCCGGCGCCACGGTGCCGCCCGCGAGCGCGCTGATCCCGCCCAGAGTGCCCGAGCCGCCGAGTTCCGCCCCCGGCAGCACCGTGACGACCGAGTGGGCGAGGGCGCCGTTCACCACGAGCCGCCCGGCCTGCACCGCGGTGGCGCCCGTCAGCGTGCTGAGGCCCGTGAGCGTGAGGGTGCCCGAACCCGTCTTGGACAGGGTCCCGGAGCCCGAGACGGCGTTGGCCAGCGTCCCGTCGGTCGACTGATCCACGACGAGCGCCGCGTCGTCGACGATCCCGCCGGTGCCGAAGGCGCCGGCATGGCCGACGAGCGTCCCGGCGCCGATGGTCGTGCCGCCCGCGTAGGTGTTGGCGCCGGTCAGGACCAGCGTGCCGCTGCCGAGCTTCACGAGGCCGCCCGCGCCGCCGATGTCGTTGCGCCAGACGTCGTAGGCCGAGAAGCCGCCCCTGGCCGCGTCCATCGTGACGGTGACCGTGCCGTCGAGGGCGCCGTAGCCGTCGGCGGCGGCGAACAGGTTGATGCGGTCGTAGCCCAGCCCGTTGTCGAGGAAGCCGCCGGAGGGCAATTCGGTGGTCGCGATCACGTCGCGGCGCTGCGCCGCCGTGAGGTAGGGGAAGCGGGTCGCGAGCAGCGCCTCCGCCCCCACCGGGACCACCGGCGGCCGGTCCGTGGGCCCGACCAGCGGCAGGCCGTAGGTCAGGCGCGCCGTGTAGGCGGCCTTGTCGCGCGCGTAGTCGGAGAAGCGGTCGGTGGCCGGATCCACGGGCGCGTGGGCGCACCGCTCCAAGGGACCGCCGCAGGCCTGGCTCAGGTAGCGCTGCGCCTGCGCGAAGGCCTCGCCCAGCAGGGCCGCGTTCGCCGGGTCGTTGAGCGCCCGGATGGCGAAGGCGGTCGCCAGCACGCGGCCGCCGATCACGTCGGTGGGCGAATGCATGCCCGCCTCGATCCGGTTGTCGCCGAGCTCGCTCGCGCGGGTGAGCAGTTCCTGGAACCGCTGCGGGACCGCGTAGGCCAGGGCGAGGGCCGACAGGTAGGCGGCGTTGGTGTGGCCGCTCGGGAAGCCGCCATCCGTCGCGGGGGTCGGGCTCCTCTCCGGCCCGAGGGAGGGCGGCACGACGAAGCCGAGGCTCTGGCCGTTCAGGCTCTGCCGCCAGGGGCGCGGATAGCTGTAGGCGTCCTTGGCCGGGCCGGTGGAGGCGTTGGTCCGGAACGCGTTGACCAGCTGCACGACCTTCCCGAGGGGCGACGTCGTCACGCCGGCGCCGGTGCCCTGGTCGACGTACTGGACGCGCGACGTGGTCGCGTCGAAGGCCGGGATCGTGGTGGTCGCCCCAGATCCCGCCAGATAGGCCCGGGTCAGCGGCCCGAGGCCGTCGATGACGCTGTAGCTCTGGTTTCGGCGGTCGTCGTCGTAGGCGGCGATCTCCTGCGCCTGGGTCCGCTCCCGCGCCCGCTCGGCGACGATCTGGATGTTGCGCAGCAGGAGGGGCGCCCCGAGGGCCGTGGGCGATCCGGTGTCGTAGGTCTGCCCGGGGATCCAGATCCGCCGGAAACCCGACAGGATGTCGACGCCGTTGCCGGCCGTCTGCGCCTGAGCGCCCGGACCGAGCAGCGCGACCGCCAGCGCGGCGAGTGAGACCCCATATCCCCGTGTCATGACGCGCTCCCCGACACCGCCCCATCCGGCCGGTCGCGCGCCCCATAGCCAAGATCAGCTCCAGCAGATCGTCATAGTTCGTTCAAGATCCGACGTTCCAACGATTCGTATCATCGGAGCAACACTCTGTAAGGCGGCTTATTTTCGGAGATAGACTCTGGATTTGCGAATTTATACCGTTGAATTCGCCCCATCACAGCGGCATGCCGACCATTGATCGCCGTGAACGGCACGGCCGCACCTGAATAGTTGCGTCCGGGGCCGGCCGCCGGAGCCGGAATCGGGGCCGTGCGGGACAGGAGAGGCGGCCCGGGATGCGGCCCGGCAGACCCGGCGCGGGGGCGCCTCGGAACGTCGGAGGGATGCCGCGCGAATCGCCCGGCGGCGCGTGCGGACGCCGCCGGGGGCGGCTCACTGCGGCAGTTCGAACACCGTGAGCTGCCCGCCAGGCGCCGTGTACTGCGACAGGGCCGCGTAGCCGCCGACTGCCCCCGAACCGTCGGCCGGGTCGGTCAGCCCGGCCGCCAGACCAATCCCCGCCCAGCCGCCGACCCCGGAGAGCACCGCCACGTACTGCTTCCCGCCGTGCAGGTAGGTGGTGACGTTGCCGACGATGCCGGACGGGGTCTTGAACCGGTAGAGCTCGTGCCCGTCCCGGGCGTCGACCGCCTTCAGGTAGCCCTCCAGCGTGCCGTAGAAGACCACGTTGCCCGCCGTGGCGAGCGCCCCCGACCAGACCGAGAACGGCTCCGGGATCGTCCAGGCGATCCGGCCCCTGGCGCCGTCCCAGGCGATGAACGCCCCGGTCCGGTCCGAGCCCTCGGGCGGGTGCAGGGTGAGCGTCGCGCCGACATAGGGCTGGCCGGGCGTGTAGGTCACCCGGAACGCCTCGTAGTCCATGCACATGTGGTTGGTCGGCACGTAGAACAGCCGCGTCTTGGCCGAGTAGGCGGCCGGCTGCTGGTTCTTGGCACCCAGCGCCCCGGGGCAGATGTTCTTCGTGGCCTCGTCCTCGTCGGCCGCGCCAGGGGCGTAGCGCTTGTCGACCGCGGGCCGGCCGTAATCGGGGGCGGCGGGGTTCGTCTCCACGCGGCTCGCCCAGTTCACCGTGGGATCGAACTTCTCCGCCACCAGCAGAGCGCCGGTGGCGCGGTCCAGCGTGTAGCCGAAGCCGTTCCGGTCGAAATGGGTCAGCACCTTCCGGGCGCGGCCGTCGATCACCTGCTCGGTGAGGATCATCTCGTTGACGCCGTCGTAGTCCCACTGGTCGTGGGGGGTCATCTGGTAGACCCAGCGGGCGACGCCCGTATCGGCGTCGCGGGCGATGATCGCCTGTGCCCACCGGTTGTCCCCCGGGCGCTGGTTCGGGTTCCAGGTCGAGGGATTGCCGGTGCCGTAATAGACGAGGTTCAGGTCCGGGTCGTAGGAGAACCAGCCCCAGCTGCAGGCGCCGCCGGTCCGCCACTGGTCGCCCTCCCAGCTCCTGAGCGAGGAATCCCTGCCGATCGGGCGCCCGAGCTCGGTCGTCGTCTCCGGGTCGACCAGCATGTCGGCGTCCGGCCCGGTGGCGTAGGCGCGCCAGAGCCGCTGACCCGTCGCCTGATCGTAGGCGGTGACGTGGCAGCGCGCCCCGTACTCGCCCCCCGCGAGCCCGACGATGAGCTTGCCGTGCACCGGCAGGACCGTGGCGGTGTTGGTCTCGCCCCGGCCCGGGTCGCCGTTCCGCACCGACCACAGCACCCGGCCGGTCTCCGGATCGAGCGCCACCACGGTGGTGTCAGCCTGCTGCAGGAACAGCCGCCCGTCCGCGTAGGCGAGCCCCCGGGAGACCGTGTCGCAGCACATCACGGCGATGACGCTCGCGTCCTGCCGCGGCGCGTAGCGCCACAGGATCTTCCCGCCCTGGTCGAGGTCGAGGGCGTAGACCGCGTTGGGGAACGGCGTGTGCACGTACAGGACGTGCCCGACCACGATCGGCGCGCCCTCGTGGCCGCGCAGGACGCCGGTGGAGAAGGTCCAGGCGACCTTCAGGCGCCCGACATTGCCGGCATCGATCTGGTCGAGGGCGGAGTAGCGCGTGTTGGCGTAGTCCAGGGTCTGCAGGACCGGCGACGGGCCGGCCGCCGCCGCGCCGGCGAGGCCGGCGAGCGGCAGCGCCGCGAGGAGTGAAGCACGCATCGACGCCCGCATCCCTGTGATCCTCTTCGCCGCGCGGCCGGCGGCGGGCCGGAACCCCGGCCGGGATCCGCGACGGCAGCCACGGCTCCCCGCGCGAGGGCGCGCGCCTCTACGCGCCTCTACATGCGCTGCTGGACGATGCTCTCGGCCTTCGGGTCCGGCTCGTGTCCGGCCGCGCGGAGCAGCGGCACCACCTCGGCCGCCTCCCGCGCGACGAGGTAGCTCAGGTCGAGGCCCTCGCGGATGAAGCCGTGGCCGCGCATGTGCTCGAACAGGGCCAGCAGCGGCGCCCAGAACTCCGCCACCGAGACCAGCACCACCGGCTTCCGGTGGCGCCCGAGCTGCGCCCAGGTCAGCTGCTCGACCAGCTCCTCCAGGGTGCCGATGCCGCCCGGCAGGGTCACGAACGCGTCCGAGCGCTCGAACATCAGGCGCTTGCGGGTGTGCATGTCGGAGACCACCACGGTCTCCTGGATGTCGGCCAGCATGTGCTCGCGCGCCTGGAGGAAGTCCGGGATGATGCCGGTGACGTGGCCGCCGGCGGCGAGCGCCGCCCGCGCCACCGTACCCATCAGACCGACATCGCCGCCGCCGTAGACGAGGCCCATCCCGGCCTGCGCGACCGCGGTCCCGAGGATCTCGGCGGCCGCGCGGAAGGCCGGGTCGCGGCCGAAGCCGGAGCCGCAATAGACACAGACTGTCCTCACCGGAGCCATCCGGCGTCCTCCTCGCGCGTCCGTTGCGTGCCGTCCAGAACGCGCCCCCGCCCGGCACTCCACGTGCCAAACTGCTGAATTCGCGTGGGATTCACCCGCCTGGGCGGCAGGACGGCTTGGTGTGGGGACCATGTACGGTATTATGGGCGGCGCCGTCGACGGGTTTTCGCGCGGCCGGATGGCCGCCCGCCGGGCGGCGGCAGGATGAGGGGAGGCCTTCGTGGCGATGTCGAGACAGGTGCGGCGCAGTCTCGCCCTGGCGCTCGCCGGCCTCCTCGGCGGACTGGGCCTCGTGCTGGCGCTGTTCGGCGGCGACTCCCTGCGGCGGCTCACCGGCCGCGCCGGCCCCGAGACGTCCGCGTCGTCGGCGCCGGGCGGCAGCCCGCGCGGCCTCGCCGATCCGGGCGCCCTGGCCGGCCGCGCCGACCCGCCGATCGACTTCCGCGACGACAAGCCGGGCCGGGCGCGCCCGGCGCCGGGGGAAGGCCCGGTGGCGGCGC